>VFQS010000249.1_pt1 | contig 69951 bp, 72 predicted proteins | sample 3512361 | NCBI WGS metagenome assembly VFQS01 (sample SAMN10412375, study PRJNA504923) | tailings metagenome | isolation source: Relicate 1 Philex TSF3 active mining | place: Philippines | reverse complement strand
CACAAGTTCAACAAAATATTAATATGGACAGACAAAATAAGAGAACTATACATAATTTATTAAATGATTTAGGATATACTTATAGTGAAGGTAAAGATACTTATTTTAGTAAATATTATGGTCCTGAAGAAACATCAGTATACAGCTTGAAGAATGACGAAACAATTAGTAAATCAGAAACTGTTAAAAAAATATTAAATAACGAAGAAAATAAGATAGGAGAAATGTTAGATAATGATGACTTAGACCAAGCTGAAAAACAAATAAATATTTTAAAAGAATCTATTGATAAGTTATCATCATTTATTGATAAAGAAACTCTTGATGAAATTACTTATATTAGTCAAGAAAATGAAAATTATTTAAACGCTAGAAGACAATTTAAAGAGAGTCAGGCTAAAATAAGAATATCTGAGTTTGATCAAAGAGAAATGATGATTGAAATAGGCGATTATATTTCAGAACGCGATTATTTATTAGATGCTATGGGAATTATAAGCCAAAATGATATATTTATACACAACGGTATTCCTTTAAAAACTAAGAATACTGAACCTAAAACACGTGAGCAAATGAATACTCAAGTAGAATCATTATATTCAGAATTATTAACAATAGTTGAATCTCAGCTCAATTTTGCATTATACGAGAAAGCAGAACAAAATATAAATGCTATTGACTCAACCCTTGATAGATTAAGCGGACTTTCTCATGCAGATGAAAAAATCATGCAATCTATAGCTAACAGATTAGAAACTGCAAAAGATAATTTATCTGCAAATTATGTATCAGTAGCTAATAAAAATTTTCAAGAGTTAAAAGATTTAGTAAAAAATTCAATACCAGATGAAATATATAAAGAAACTGATTCAGTTGAAATATTGACAGCATTAAATTCTCAACTTACATGGAATAATGCTTTAAGTTATGAACAAAGAGATATTATGACAAGAGTATCTAAAGAAATAGAACGTAGATTATCTCCACAGAATAAACAACGTTATGCTGACAGAGTACGTAATATGTTTGGTGTTAGTGACGCGAGGCCTATATAAACAACAAGAACAACAATCAGAACTTAACGAACAAACAGTTGGTTCAGATGTATCAGATACAATACAATTTTTAGAAAAATTTGGATATAAGAAAGATGGTGATAGATATTATATTGAAACAGAAGAAGGTGGTACATTATATTTGGATAATATAGATTCAGTAGACAACGTTATCGATGTAAGCTTAGACCATTTAGAACATTTACGATATGAAAACTTAGAAAAGTCTCAAGAATTAGCAAAACAACTATCCGATTGGGCTACAGAAAATGCTTCAGGTAGAAAGGCCGATGAGGTTGAATCTATGATGGAAGCATTACAAGAACAAGAACAGGACTCACAAATTGATAATTATGAACGTCGTGAATCGTCCAATATTACTAGATCTGTTAATAGTACTGATTTTTCAAATTTAAAAGATTTCTTAGAGAATATTGGATATATACATGACAATTTAGATTTTTCCACAATAACAGTTGAGAATTTAGCTAATATATACTCAATTCTTATAGATGATTTGAACTTAAGGGACTTGTCTAGATTGTCTTATGAACTAACAAGAGTAGAATCTGTTATGGATACAGATGATTTTCAAAATAGAATAAGTCAACGTGAGTCAGAAAATCGTCATATTGAATTAATAGATAGAGATTTAGCAGAGAGATTATTACAAGAAATGGAAAGTGATGGTATATTTGAAAGTGTACCTGAATTACAATCATGGATGGAAACTGCATATGATTCAATAGGAAAAACAAATGAAACAGTTACATATAGAGAACTGATAGACATTTTAAATCAAATTCCAATTGATTTCGAAAAACAATTACCAAGTATAGATAGATTTAGATTTCAAAAGGAACTATATATAGACGAAGATAGTTTTTTATCATGGTATGTATATAGAAATGAAACATTATTTTACGAATTAGATTCCTTACTTAATGAATCACCTGAAAATAGTGAACGTTTAGATGCAATACATTATTTAGTTAATTCTACATTAGGATATTCTGGAGCAAGAGATCTAGATAGTAACTATGTAGAAGATTATTTTAAAAACAATTACGAAAGTGAAACTATAAGAAAAATAGTGAATAGAACTATAGATGAATTAGAACAGGTATTCTCAGATGATGTTTATATACAATATCGTAACATGACACTTATGAGATCTACTCTTGAGTCACTACGAGATGAGTTTAAAGATAATCCAGAAAAGTTGCATGAACTTATAAAGATATATAGAAAATTAAATGCATCGACATCTGCAGAATATTTTAGACGTATCGAAACTGATTTGGACAGTTTTGTAAATGAAATAGAAATGCCTGAAGATAATATGTCACGTGAAAATGTACCAATAGAGTATGATAACGCAATATCTAAATTGCTACAACGTTTAAATCTTGAAGTCGTCGATAATAATATACACATGAAAGGTCAAAGTATAGGAGTTCCAATGCAACATGTTATAAATGAAGCAGAAATGAATACCCAACTTAAAGATATTGTTTCTGGAGTCGTTAATTATTTGACAAATGATGAGAATATGCAAAAATCAGATGCCGAACTTAATGAAGTTATGGAAGAACTTGAAGTCTCGTTAAGAGATTTTGATATTTCTGGAATAAACGAAGATACTATAGATGATTCGTACAATAGACTTTCTAATATCGAACAATATATAAAAATTAGAAACTTATTACAAACTTCGCGAAGTGAGTTAAAGAATATACCTTTTTTTAATAAAATCTTGAACGAAGGTATTGAAGATAATAGTATTGAAACAATCGGATATGCTCTGAATAAAATCAACCAAAATATACATAATGGAAAATTACAAGAACTAACACAAGCACAAACTAATATAGTTGTTAATACTTATAATAAATTATTACGTCATATGTATGTTTATTCACCAGATACTATAGATTATGAAAATATGAAAAATATAGTAAATCCATATACTACTCGTGAACAACATTTGCGCGATTTTATAGAATCTGAAATAGATAGGGACTATCAATGGTATTTTAGAAATATAATTGATGAAATAGGATTAACGTATGATGAACAAAAAGAACAAATACAAGAAATTATAAGGGACATGTACGATGCAGCAATGCATGACAAACCAAGTGCTAGTAGAGAAGTAGATTCAATAGAAACACAGTTCCATGAATATTTTTCCAAAAATTAATTTACTTTACGTTAAATGTAAAGTAATAAGTAAAGACTTAAAGAAAACAATCTTAATTTAAAATGAATACAAATCGTTCTAAACGTTTAATGAAAGAAATTTCTTTCTTAGAGAAAACTAAACCGGATTATATTGTAAAATTTAGCATAAAAAATCTTGATACAATATATATAATATTAAAAGGTCCACAAAATTCAATATTTGAAGGTGGTGAATATATATTTCAAATTAGTTATCCACTTGAGTATCCTTTCAAACCACCTACAATACAAATAATAACACCAAATGGAAGATTTCTGACAGAGACAAATTTATGTATAAGTTTTAGCAATTTTCATCCGGAATTATGGTCTCCGAGTTATAATATTGATACAATATCACAGTCATTGATATCGTTTTTTCTTGATAATGATTTGAATCATGTAGGGTCAACAAAAGAAATAAATGTTAATGCATGTAGAGCATATGCTAAAAGTTCAAAGGACTTTAATCTTAAATGGAAACATTTATTTGATTAATTATTTTCTATCAAAAGTAAAATGACAACTTATAATATTAATTTACCACTTTTTTTAAATAGTACTACTAGTGGTCTAGTTATACCTAGAGTATCGTCGAGTCAAAAATCGTCAATTATTCCGCAACAAGGAATGATTCTTTATGAAACAACGAATCAAAGTCTTCAATATTATAATGGAACAACATGGGTAGATACAGGTTATTCATCTACTGGATCAAATAATATATCAGCATTAACAGATGCATTTGGACGTTTACGTACTAGTAATCCATTTACCCTTTTTGATTCATCATTTCGTTATAAAGACAATGGAAAATTTGATACAAAAATTACTGGATTAGCAACTGGAACATTTGATAATCTTAATTCATGTTATACAATGACAGTAAGTGGTAATGGCGATTCAATTATACGTGAATCATATAGAGTTTTTCCATATCAGCCAGGAAAATCATTAGAAATATTATCAACTGCTCTATTTGACCAAAATAGTTATACATCTTTAAATTTAACACAGCGTTTAGGTTATTATAATTCAACAAATGGTATTTATTTAGAAGTATCTAATGGTATTGTAAAATTTTGTATTAAAAAGAATGGAACTATAAATTCAGTAGATCAGCAAAATTGGAATATAGATCACTTGGATGGATCAGGGCCAAGTGGATATACACTTGATATAACAAAAAATCAAATATTTTATTCTGATATAGAATGGTTGGGTGTTGGAACAGTTAAACTAGGTTTTGTTATAAATGGTCAAATTATTACAGCTCATTGTTTTCATCATGCAAACATAACACAAAATGTATACATGCAAACAGCAACATTACCTATAAAGTATGAAATTATAAGTACAGGAAATTCAGGATCTATGAATCAAATATGTAGTACTGTAATATCAGAAGGTGGTTATCAAGGTAAAAGTGAAAAACATAATATATCAAATGGAATAACGAATGTTAATGTTGGTTCTACATGGACACCTTTGGTATCTATTCGTATGAAGAGTGGAAGAACAGATTCAATAGTTTTACCTGCACAAACTGATATATTTGTAACATCAGCAGACTCAATACAGTATCAACTTGTAATAAATCCTGGTTTTTCAGTGACACCAAGTTGGACATCTGCAGGAAATGACTCAAATGTAGAATATAGTTCAAGTGCGGCAACCTTAGATTTTACAAATGCAAGAATAGTTGATGTTGGATATGGTTCTAGTTCCAATCAAACTAAAAGTGTGTTAACAACAAATGGTATTGAAGAATTTAATGTTCAACTTGGAAGAACAATAGATGGCGTAAGCGACATTGTAACATTATGTGCACGTTCATTTTCCGGAACAGCTACACTTGTATGGAATTTTGCATGGTATGAATTAAACTAATAATTATAATTAAATGTAGTATTTGTATTTAAATTTTGAGTGCTTATACTTAGACATGATCCATGAATAACATCTAAACTAATACAGATTTGAATATTGTCATTTCCTAAACTTGCATCAGTTGATATTGATAAAACAGAAGGTGTAGTATATGTATTATCTAAATTACAATATGCTCCAGATGGACTATTTGAATGATAGGAATTTGATACAATAATATCATAATTTGGTATGCCGGAACTAACACCGCCAAAATATTCGTAATTATTAACTGAAGTATCATAATTATTTGAAATATTTTGAATAATAAATACGCCTTTAGCATAGAAAGTCTTAGAATCATGTGTTATGTTTATTATAAGCGGAAGATTGCTAATAGACGTTGATCCAGTACAATTAAATGAATACCATTTTCTTTGCGTACCAATAGCAGTACCATTAATTAGTTCATTTGTTTCAATTCTTCCAAAAGATCCTGTATAAGTAACATATAAATTACTATTTTGTATTTGGACTGAATCATTTGCATACGCAGTATTAGAGCTAACTGATGTTAATAATTTATTCTGACCCCAATTTAATATTGATGTAAACCCAGCTCCTGTAGGACCAGTAACGGACAATCCTTGAGCTCCTGTAGGACCCACTTGACCCATAGGACCAGTAACGGACAATCCTTGAGCACCTGTAGGACCCACTTGACCCATAGGACCGGTAAGTGATGAACCTTGAGCTCCTGTAGGACCCGTTGTACAATTTAATGATTTTATTTGTAGTTTAAGATCTTCTACTTCATCTTGAAGTCTTTCAACTGGATTGTAAATTCTTGAATTGGCATTCATATTTTTGAAAGATGTTATTATTATATATTTTTATTAATTTTATAATGAAATAAACATTCAAAATGATTATTCAAATAATAATGATTTTTACATAAATATAATATGTTATTACACGAACAACGTTTTTTAAATAACCAAATTCTATTGCAAAAATTACAATAAATTTTATTGTAATTCGTTTCCAACGAATTTCTCCTTAGTACATCAAATATGACATGATAAGGTAGTGTCATTTATTATTAAACAAATATATTTTTTTCCATCTAAGAATAAATATGGAAAACATTTACATATTGCTATTATGCTCTGTTTTCTTGATAATGTTATACTTTGTTATAACAGATTGGTCCAAAGAAAAAAAACATACAAGAAAGGATGTTAAAATAAAAACAAATAAAGATAGAGTTGCAGAAACATTTAGATTTGTTAAAAATTTCCAGGAATTTAAGGCGCAAAAAGACACAGAACTACTTCGTTTTAAAGATATAAAATCATCTGATTTTGTGAAGTCAGGAGATGAAATATCTATTGAAACAAATAAAGTACCTGAAATTATTTTGGAAAAAATGGTGATTGATAAGGTAACTCAAGAAAAGCAAACAGATCTTAAAAATTTCTTCAATATATTAGCAGAAAATTATGAAGAAAAACTAAAATCTGTAGATAATGTTAAATGAGATCATGTGGAAGACAAATAGCAGTAAAATCGAATCCTAAATTATGGGAGAAGATTAAAAATTCAGTAAAAAAAGGAGACATGGGTGGACCATCAGGAAAATGGAGTGCAAGAAAAGCACAAATAACTGTAGCAAGATATAAAAAAGCAGGTGGAAGTTTTAAGGGAAAAAAATCAAATTGCAATTCTTTGACAAAATGGAGTAATGAAAAATGGGGATATATTTCAAAGTCAGGAAATAAAACTAAACGTGGTCGTTATTTACCACTAAAAGTACGTAAAAGCTTAACACAAAAAGAACGTTCAATTGAAAATAAACGTAAAGGAAGTAGAAGAGGACAAAGAGTATCATATTCTAAGTCCGTAAATAGAAAAATGCGTAAAGCTAAAATTTATTAAAAATATTTCTATTTGTATAAATGGAAATTAGGAGATCAAATGGTTTAATAGAACTTTGGTTTAAACCATATTATTATTGTTATTGTAAAGATTCTGATAAAACTAAAATAATTTGTTCTTTAGATATGGTACATGATTCAATTAGTTCCACTACTCAATTAATTCATCTTCGAACTATGTTAAGTGCATTTCTAATAAAAGAATTATTGAAAAAATATCAGAGAATAGAAATATGTGAAACAAAAATCCAAATGGTAGAATTTTATTTAGAAAATGATTGTGAATTAATAAATGGAACTATACTATTTGATACGTCTTACTTTGATAATAAAATGGAGAATACACGAGAACAATGGGAATATATACAAAAATTTACTACTAATACTTTGAAAACAGTAAATGGAGATTGTTTCAGAATAGCTATAACAAAAGAATATAATTGCGATAAATATATAAAAGAATTCCAATATTCGCAAATGAATATAAACAAACTAATAGATATATATTTGGCTGAAAATAAAATTGGAGACGTTATAAAATTACTTAAGAGAGGTCCGATAATAACAAGCGAAAAATTGACTGAGATTGAAACTAAAATTATGAATGATGAACAAATGAGAGAATTAGAAATATATAAAAAACTTTATAAAATTCCTATACAATGATGGGAATTAGTTTTTCCAAATACATATATAAGCTTCAAGATTTGTTTCTGGATTGAGATACACAAATATATGATTTGAATTATTATGTGCTGAATGTTTTCCTGGTGGTATAACATATTTTTTTTCGTTATAAGCAGTTATAACAGTTTTGAATGATTTTTTCATATAGTCATCATTTACTCGAAATCCATGTAAATGGATTTTATAATTAATTATAGTTTCATAAAAATCTGGTAGATTTTTTTGTAGATAATCAATAAATTTTGGACGAGAGTTTATATCATCTTTTGATTCAATTTCAATCTTTATTGGAATAATACAATTAGCTTCAGTTGCTATAAGTCTTCCATGTTTTGCTATCTTATCTTGTACATTATTTTTTATTTCGTCAGGTAACTCATTCAATGGCATATTATAGTCATTTTTGTTTGCCATTTTACCCATATAGTTTATCATGTTTAATGCACAATCTTGCATTGCAATTGCTCTATCGATAGTAGTTTTTGGGATAAAAATTTTAGTTTTCACATAAGATTTCCAATGTTTCATTCTACCAGTTGTTCTTCCAAGTAATTGATAAATTTCGTCATTAAATAAATCCATATGACTAATTATAGCATGAGTAAATGGACCTAATGATTCGTTAACTAAAGTCTGACCCATTCCAATACAAAGAAAACCTGTAATAAAAAGCGGTCTATCTCTAAGATAATACTTATCTAAGATAGATACAATTTCATCACTTGTTTCTTTTTTATTTTTAGAAAAAGGAATTGTTTCATACTCAATATTATCGTTTAAAAATGTTATACTTTTCTCTCTACTATTTAGTACAACAACTACAGAATCAGGCCAATAATTAATAATTAATTCTTTCATTTCGTAATGGGATGAAAGTCTAACATGACTTGGAATAAATGTACGTGATTTTTTATCTATAATTTCAGGAAACTTTATGAAGCATTCTTTTGCAAAGTCAAAAATATTTTTTTCATGTATATCATAGTCATTATGACGTACTTTTTCATAATTGTGAAAAAAATCTATTAGTTCATAATCATGATCTTTTAGACTTATATAATTAGTATCATCATATTTAGTTTCATGAATTTTTATATTCACCCAATCAACATTCCATATTTTACGTGGAGTTGCAGTTAGTCCTATTATTTTATTTACAAAAGTATAATTTATGGCATTTTCAATTAATGGTCTTAACTTATCGATATATTTATGAATTTCATCAAAGTATAAATTTACTTTTTCGTAATATAAGACATCATTAAAAGATTCTAAAAGTAATGATATATCTTTAATTCTTTTTCCATTAGTACATACTATAATTACGTATGGCTTATCATTGTTTAACATTTTATGTTTTAGATCAACTAGTGATCTTACATGATTGTTTTCATTTATATTACTACTGTTGAATTCGATAATAGAATTCTTTCCATATTTCTGTTCAATAACTTCTAATCTTCCAGAAAATTGTCTATTATTCAGAATAGTATTCATTGTAAAAACAATATGTAGATAATTTTTTGTTAAGATATTTTCTATGGTGGAAACTATTTCATTGATTGCAGCAAATGTTTTACCTTGCTGTGTAGGTAATACAACAACATTTACTTTCTCAATATTTTCCATTTTTACTTAGACATTATCATAAACTATTTTTTTCAATTTAGAATTACTTTATCTTATGTAAAGTAAATTATAATTTACTGAATGTTGCAATTGTTATATTTCGTTTGCAATAAATTTCATTATGAGAAATTGCTTCGTTAAAACCCAATTCAGAATCGTCTGTTAACTCGTCAGAATAACTAAGATCATCTATTTTTGAATTATTTAGTAGGTCTTGTTTCAATAATCTTAACGCAGTTATTTCATCAGGACAAGTAGCTATTAAAGTGTTAATATCAATATTATTATGAATTCCTTGTGAGCAAGAATTTAAGTTCTCCTTAACACAAGTAAGATTAATACAATTATCATAAACATTTGTACTAGAACATAATTCGCATTTTTCATAATTTCTTATAAAGGCGTTATTATTACATTTTGTGAGTTGAGTATTAAGATTTAAAATTTTGATATCAATTTTATGGATTGTTCCTTTATAAACTTTAGAATTAGATTCATGAATAGTATTAATAATAGGATAAGCTAATTGAATATTATATTTTTCAAAGTTTTTTTCTTCGATATTAAGTTTTTTACATAGGTTCATTAGATTAATATATTCTTCATCTGTGAGTTTTTCTTTAACATCAAAGAGTACGTTAGTTATTTCTTGAGATATAGACATTCTTTTAGAGAATAAAAAGAATCGATAAGAAATCAATTTAACCATGATATTGTGGATTGGTATTATTACGCATTGGGGTATTATCTATACCTGGAACATAACGAAATGATTCAGATCCAGTAGATTTTACATAAAGGGTAACAAGTGACAATAAAGCAACAGCTCCTGTGAGATAATTGATAATAGTTTGGTTCTCCATTTATAGCAAATAGAGAAAATAATTTAAAATTTAAGCTTTTACGACCATTGCTTGTTTTTTAGCTTTCTTTGGAGATTTTTTTGCTGATTTTTTACCAGATTTCTTTGCTGATTTTTTACCAGATTTCTTTACTGATTTTTTACCAGATTTCTTTGCTGATTTTTTACCAGATTTTTTTGCTGATTTTTTACCAGATTTTTTTGCTGAAGATTTTTTACCAGATTTTTTTGCTGATTTTTTACCAGATTTTTTACCAGATTTTTTACCAGATTTTTTTGCTGATTTTTTTGCTGATTTTTTACCAGATTTTTTTGCTGATTTTTTACCAGATTTTTTAGAAGAAGATTTTTTAGCTGAAGATTTTTTTGCTGATTTTTTTACTGATTTTTTACCAGATTTTTTAGAAGAAGATTTTTTAGAAGAAGATTTTTTAGAAGAAGATTTTTTAGTGGTAGAACGTTTGACAGATTTCTTAGAAGAAGATTTTTTCATTGATTTTTTAGTAGATTTTTTTGCTACTTTTTTCATGGATTTCTTAGTAGATTTTTTAGCAGATCTACAATATCCTTTACGTAAACCACGTTTACCTTTTACCCAAGAGTGAGCTGGGGATTTAACACAAGAAGATTTTTTGAGAGAGCGCTTAGCAGAACGTTTGACAGCCATTTGTTTAAATTAATCAAACAAAATAATTTTTTTTTAAAAAAAACTACTTAAATTCCCAAATTATGATTATTTTGGAACATATAATTCTGCTGCTTCATCAAACGTATAAATACGTTTGTCTAAAGATTCATTTACTATATTATGTAATTTCCAGCTACAACGAAATAAACCCCTTGCATTTTGTTCGCATGATTCAAAATTAATATGTCTTAAATTATTTGATAAATGCTGTCTACATTTTGGACATGGTAATAAAAATTGTAAACAAGTCAATAATTGTTTATAATCTTCAAACGCTTGATCTGCAGGTTGTGGAGCATACATCGCGCAAGTGTGTATAACAAACCATAAAGCATTACCCCATTTTGTTTTTGTTATGTTATTTTTATGAAATTCATTCTTAACAACAGACCAAACAGGAAGTGTGATAACATATCCAGCATTAATAAATGTTTGTGTAATATACACAAGTAACAAATAACTATAATTAAAATTTGAATCTTGTGATTTAGAACAAAGATCTAAAAATTCATACGGTTGATTTTCAAGTACAGTTAAATATAATGGATTTATTTGAAAAAATTTAGGAACAGCCATTTTTAATGTATTAACAACTTCTGGATCCATATTTAAGAATCTTTGAAACAAATTTCTCATTGTATCATTTGGCAACAAATTTGTAAGTGATTGCCAAAAGCACTTTATAGCTTGTGTAGATGTTTCCATTGGAAAATCTTTTCCAGGTTCTATAGTATTACTTATAATAAAAAACGCATTGCTAAACTTAGGCCACCAAAAGTCAAGTGGGAGATTTGCTCGATGAATATTACTCATTTATAATTCGTAAGGAAACTTTAAATTGAAATCTAAAATTAATTTTGTTATTTCAAAAAATGTTTAAAATATTTCTAGAATATTGTATAGAATTTAATATTGAAGTAGAAGATTTATTAAAATTTTCTTCATTTGAAGAATTGTTAGTATATGTTCAAAATACTAACAATACAAAATTAATATTTCTGTTTGCAGACTTTTTATGTCTTGAATCAAGTTGGTTAGATAAATTTCTTTTGCAAATTTCAGCACAAAATGAATCTATCAATCTAAAGATACTATATTATATTATACAACAATCTCATTATTATCTTGACTTAACCATTATATCAAAAATCATAAATAATCAGATAACAGTTAAGTACTATAAAGAAAGTCAAGAATATTTAAAAAATAAATATCTAACAAAAAATATAATAAATGAGCGTTTAAGAGAAATAAGATCTAGATTATAATGTTACTTAAAACGATAACAGTAAACTACGGTAAAAATATAATTACTATTAACAGATATATGAAAATATTTCCTGCTAAAATAATACAAGAAACATATTATTTTAACGAGTCAAGTTTATTACTTTATCAGCAAACAAAAGACTGTTATCTATTACATAAAATATTAATGGAAGCTGATCAAAATAAACTCAGAAATAAGTTTACGTTCGATAATGCAAAATATAATTGGAAAATCAAAAATAAAAATATAACGCCATATTTTAGTTTTCAAATTTAAATCCCTAAAACCAAATTTAAAGTTTGGTTTTTTAATTTTAAAATGACTGCAACAGCACAAGAAAAAAAAGCATACATACAATTGGAAAGTAATAGTAACTACGCTAGCTTATCATCAGCGTATTTAGTACAACCTTTAGTTTATACAAATACAAGTGAAACTTCACAATTAATACAATTTGTAAACAAGTGTACTAAAAATTCAAATTTTAACGTAGATACTATAGATCAATTGTTTGAGTTAATTTTCAAAAAAAATGGTGATTGTACTTCCAATGAACGCGATGAAACAGTAAGATTTTTATCTCTTTTTTATAAGAGTAATCCAAGTTTATTTGAAGACAAAGCGTATTCTAAATTATTACATGTGATAGACATGAAGAGAAATAATATGTGGATTATAAAATCCATTTTACAATTTGGAATTAAGATTCAACCGCAAGATTTTGAAAAAATTAAAGAAAAGATAACAAGCGAATCTTATATTAAATTTTTATCAGATCATGTAAGAGAAATAGATACTGAAGCGTTACGTAAAAATTCATATGTATTAGATTATTGGAATGTAAGAACTGAAGCGTTTTTAGAAAACGGTCAAGGATGTAATCAAGATCTTTTTAAGCAAATTAAAAAACAATTACTTTCTGAATATACAGAACTAAATAATTTAATCACAGATAAAAAGAATGATAATTTTCTGTTAAAAGTTATTACTAAGTTTTACGCTAATTACTTTCAATTACGTATGTTTGGGCCATTGTCAAATATTAAAGATTTACAAACGTTAAATGGAGATGAAAAATTAAAAATTAAGAATTGTATTGGTATGACATTTGATATTGCATATCCATTATTAGAATATGATATTGATAGAAACTATTATAATGTATCAAGAACAGAACGTTTTGATTGTTCAAGTTACATATATTTAAAAACAAACAATATGAATATTGTTGTTGAACAAGAATATAGAATTAAATATGGTCCTATTGTTCAATTTTTAAAAAATAATAGTTACAATATTATTTATAAAGACAATTTGTTAAAAACAATTTTTACTTGGATACCAAATGTATGCGGAGAAACAAAATCAAGCGCAATAATGAATTTGTCTCAACATAAAATTAATACAGATAGAACAGAAATTTTCCCACATGTAACTTTAAATTATGATATTACAGGGCATATAGTAGAAAATCAAGTGGTTACTTTAGATCCATTTAAAAAATATGTGGTAACATTTTATAATTTTACTAATTGGAATATATATCATACAAATATCGACACAAGTATCGACACAAGTATTGACACAAGTATTGAAGTTAAAGAAGATAAATCAAAGCAAACAAATTATACAATAGAAAATTTATGTGGAAAAAAGTTAGATTCAGTCAAACAATCACTTAACTTTTCATATAAAATAATTAAGCTTAATGAAAATTATTCAAAAGATTTAAAATCAATATATAACTCAACTGATTATTACAATATTTTAATGTCTGTTAAAAATATAATTGTATGTTCAGAAGATAATACAATTCTATATACAAATATAAATAAAACAATAAATAAAATCGATGAATCATTTGACGATAATACTTTTTTACCTAGTTTTTTAGGATCAGAAAAACATGTAAGTGATTTAGCAAAATTGTGTGGATTAAAAATAATTGTTAAGAATAGAGATGGCTTTGATTTTTTATTATCCATTAATGCTAATTGTTATATAGAGTATATAATAGAAAACGATATAATAGTTAAATACACATTATATCTTGGAACATATAGTATATCTAATACTTCTAATAAATTTGTAGATGCAAAAAAAACATTATATCATGATGGCATAGATAGACTTTGTTTAACTACAGAATTATTTACTAATATAGAACCAACATTATTAGAAATAAAATTAAATGATTTATATAATAATATAATAAGTAGTACTATTATAAACAGTAATAATTTACTTCTTATACTCCAAAAATATGAATCATGTTGGGACTCTATAAAAACCAATGAAAAATTATTACATCAATTTAATGATATATTGGATTATTGTTATAGTTATATAAAAGTAGATCATTATACTTTATTTGATAATAAATGTGGAAAAGCATATATGTTTAATGTCAGTGAAATACGCGAATTTTTATATAAGATTTATGTAAGATCATGTAATAGACTATTACAACATAATAAATCGTTTACAATCTTGCATGAAATACCAAGATATTATAAACCAGTAACATGTAATGCTCATAATTTGGCAATACTTTTAGGTTTAAAAGTTTATAATGATCCATTTTGTCAAGATATTTTATACGATGAATATCATGTGGAAATAGGAAATATGACACCATATTTATTTAAAGAAAAATATTGTAAATTAATGACTTATAGTAATGGTCAGCAATATTTTTTATTAACTGAAAAACGTGAAACTAAGATTCAATCTCAAATTAAATCAGAAAATCAGTCAAAAGTAGAACTACAAATAGACAACAATAAAAAATTATTAGCAATAATTAATTTATTGATATCATTATTTGATAAGTGTGATAATAAAGACTATTTAAAAATAAATATTGAAATTCTATATCTATATTTTGGTTTAAAATTAGAAAAAGAGTTATCTAATAATTCTTTAATAATTTTAAAAAATTCTATTGAATTAAATAAAATATATTTAGACAATAATATACCATATGATAAAATATATGAGTCATTTGTAATACTACTTTCAAATTTATAACGTATAAATTGAAAAATTATCAGATTTTTTACGTTATCTAAAAATGGATTTACAATTATCTATCACTGAAAATAATATTGAACTTTTCAAAATATTACTGGATACTTATCCACTATCTAGTAGTATATTAGACATTTGTTGTACTCTTGGAAAAATAGACTACATTGATTATATTTTAAAACATAAAGAGTTTCATTCTGATCTTATAACGGAGTCTTGTTTACATAGTTGTTTACTTACTGATTCTATAGATATAGTTAAGATATTATTAAAATGTAATATACCAGTTAGTATTAATATTCTTAAAAAATGTATTGATTTTGAAGCTATGAATTGTTTTGCCTATTTTTGTGAGTTAGGATTTAAAGGTACATGTCCAAAAACTAAAAAATATTATGAAATATATTGCAATATTCATTCAAGTGAAGGATTTATTCAAAGCATAAACATATTAAAATTTTATAAAAAATATGAATTTAATATAAATGAAATGTCTACATCACAAAAAGAAAAATTATTTGAAACAATTATAATATACGACTGTCCTTATGATACTATAATAGAACATTTACCAATAGATTATGAACTTATATTTGATTATCATAGACTTGATATATTATGTAAACTAAAATTAGATAAAATAAGTAATGATTATATTATAACTAAAGCTTTAATAATTTGTTTAGAAATGAATCAATTTGATTATTTTAAGATATTTGCGAAATATGGCGTTATAAATGAAAGACTACTAAATAGTTTTGAAAAACATCAATTTGATTATTTTTCAGAATTAATTCAAAACATAGATTTAATTACATTCAGACAATATGATTTATTATTTTTTACCTTATTAGAAAATTATTATTACGAACTAATTGACATGAATTTAATATTTTGGAGAGAACGTTTGTATATATATGAAAGATTCTTTTATAAATCTGAAAAATACAGATTATATAATATAGTTAAAATTGCAAGAGAAAACTATGAAACAAGTATAAACTTTATTAATAATACTGATATAATCAGAGATATAAAAGTAAGTATAAATTGTATAAATTGTATAAACTGTATAAATTGAAAATTAACGTTATTCTTTACGTTTGGTAAAGAATACATTGAATAAAACAACTACACAAATGAATTTTAATACAGAACAAGAAAAAAATGATTGGGAAGACATGCAATTTATAAATGAATTGCGTCAAGAATTTGCAGAACGCCAACATCAAGAAATGATCGAATGGCAAAATCGAGAACTTGAAAAAATGCGTAATAAAAATCAAATTTCAACATACGAACCAATTAGAAAACCACGTGGTAGACAATCTCATATGAATGTAGTTCCTATTAATCCAGAACATTACTTTCAATCGCTTAATACAAAAATTAAAAATAATATAGAATTTTGGGGTATAATAGATATAATAAGACCATTAAGTCCAAGTCAAAATTTTACAAGAATTAAAAAAAAACTAATAAGATATAAGTGTATTGAAGAAAGTGAACGTTATATAACAAAAGATAAAATAATTATTATAGCAAAATGCTGTCTACAAAATATTTTTAACTTCAATAATTCTCAAAAAGATTATATCAATTTTTTATTAAATTTAAAATAAGGTTTAAAAAAACAAAAACTTATATTGCATAAATGGTGAAGTGGTATCACGTGTGATTTCCGATCATACATCCGGGGTTCGATTCCCCGTTTATGCATACACAAAACGTTAAATAAGATAACGTTTTAATTAACTATTTTCCAATAAAAACCATTATATAGTTTATTTTGTTTTATAGATAAACTTATAGAGCTTATTGGAAATTTTAACTTAATATGTACGTCAGTAATACTGTCGTATGCATTAATTAACTGATTTTCAGTATTATATTGATATACGGTAAGTTTTTTACCACCAGTTTTCTTATTTTGAAAATTATCAAGTTTATTCACTTTAAAATTTCTCCATATAAAATTATTTGAATAATTATATAAATTATTAACACATAGTAATATATTATTTGTTTTTGTTAATTTTTCGGCAATTTGAATATTATCATATTCATTTATAAATATTCCATCTAAGCTATATTGATATACTTTTTTATTATATGTAGTATAATCTATTATATCGTTTTTATTAAAAGTAAAAATATAACTTTTTGTAGGTTTTTTATTTTTGATAGAATTACGTATAGAAGTTTCATTTATATTTAATATTCTAGAAGCTTGAGATATACTAGCATATTCATTTATAAAGATTTTGTCTAATGAAAATTGATAGATATTTTTACCATTACGAGATGGCATAGCATTTCCACCAATTAATACATTATATCCATTAGGATAAACAGTATTATATTTTTTTATATATTCTTTTTCGTAATAATTTAAATCATTGTCAAAACATATAATAATTATTTCAAAAATGAAATTAGCAATTCCAAAGTCTTTAATTGCTTTTTTTAATAACGGACAACCATATTCAGAATTAATTTGTTTATGTTTTTTCCATCTATCATTAATATTTAATTGTCTTGTTTGTCCTATATAAGATCTATTGCATAATTTATTTGTAATTTTATAAATATATCCCATTTTAAATAATTAATTTTGCTCTTAAATTTAATTTTTTTCTTTAAATACTAATAAATGAATAAACGTTTAAATGTAAATAAGGGTCTATTTACGCATACACAAAACGTTAAATAAGATAACGTTTTAATTAATAATTTCTTGCATACTAAAAATGGAAGATTTGATTTTAGAAAAAGATATTAGACGTTTCTTTTTGGGTAATACATTATATACAAAATGTATTGCTGGATATCGTATTCCAGAAAAAGATTTATTAACAAGAGTTGGTCAACTTCATCTACGTGATCCAATTTTTAAAAATATTGACATATCAGATCTAGTTCGTCTTTGTGGTCTTAAATCATCTGAAGAAAATAGTATGGATATAGACTTAGCAGAGTCTCAAGACAATGATACTTCAGATATCATGCAAATGACTATTGATTCTTTAGGACCACCAGGAATTTTAACAAGAAATTAATTTTTTTTCTTTAAATACTAATAAATGATTAAACGTTCAAAAGTAAATAAGGGTCGTGGTTCTGCAGTTCGTGGTTGGAAAAAACAATCACCTAAAAGATCAGAACGTAAATCAATGATTACAAAATGTGGTTCTGCTTGTTTTCTTGATCCAAAAAATTTAAAGTATCCAATATGTCAAAAACGTTCATGTAAACGTTCGTGCAAGGGAATAGTTGCAGCTAAAATACGTGCATCTCAGTATAAAAATTCTAAAGTAAGACAATCTGCTGATAAATTAATTAATAGATACAAGTGTACTAAGAAATCAAGAAAAAATGTCAACAAAAAAATCTATAAAACGTTCAGTTAAACGTTCTTAATTTTTCTTAAAATTATGTTTAAGAAAATATCATAGTATTAAAATGACAATAACAAACAAACCGAATAATCCAAACAATGCATTTGCATATTTGGCTTTTGATAACTGCAATCATTACTATATATTGACTTCTGAATGTAATGAAAATGTTGCATGTAGAGATTGTGGCGTATATTGGAGAAAAAATGGAGTTGAGTTAAATCCTTCACAAAATAACGTTACATTTATGTCAGAAGATGAATATGATAAACTTATAATAGAAAGAATTATTAAGCAAAATAAACCAGTTGATATATCATGTAATAATTGCGGACCTATTATAGAAATTACTATTGTTGACAATAAGACTATAATTTGTAATAAGTGTAAAAACTATATTAAAAAGATTAATAACCCTAATAGCGATTCTAGTATCAAAGAACTAAAAAATTATATTGATTATGGAATAGAATCAGACTATTCCGAGTTATAATGTATACATGTAACAGTTAGTTCTTCAATATCTTTACCATATATCATCATTGTAGTGCATGATAATTTTTCCATATTCAAATAATTTTGAACAATATTTTTAATAGTTGTATACTCACCAAAAGAGATTAAATAATGTTTCAAATATCCATTACTTGTTTTTGATATCATGTTAGAATTTATTCCTTGTAATTTTGGTACAACTACATGACTCATGTAACCAGACATTTTTATTATAAGTGATTCTTCGCAATATATATCAATTGAATCTAACAAATTTGAGTGATCTATAACTTTTTGTGTTATAATTATGTCTGTTATTTTTTTATCAACATTTGACAAAAATATTTCATGTACGTCTTTTTTTTCGCATGAGTTATAACATTGTGTCATATATTTATTAGGATTGAACTTTTTACTTAAAAAAGAAGACCATAATTTATTATTTAACAAATGACACTTATAATAAACTTTTGGATTATCTTCAGACTTTAAATTTATAAACAATACTGTATTACTATTTATACATGTATCTAAACATATAGTATTATCTTTAATTATTTCATGCATTTTGTCTAAAATCAATAAATCATTAAAAGTATATTTTCTATCACATGTGATATCAATTATATTTTCTAGATTTTCTATTTCGATATATAACTTGCTTATCATACCACCTTTTTGGAATTCAAATTTATAATTTTTATTCTCAGACGATACCAATTTACATTCTAAAGTAGTAACAGATGCTAAATGAGATATATTTGGATCTATTTCAGCATAAGTTAAAATTTTATCTATTGATTCTGATACAGCTAATGCTATTGAACCATTACTAAGTTGGTGTGTCATTTTATATCTAAAAATATTCGCTTAAATAAGGTTTCTGAGAATTTAATTTAAAACGCAAAATTATACGTTCACCATTGTTTGTAACCTTAGTAACACGATGTTTTTGACCTTTATGACATACAATCATAATAGAACCAGGAATTGTGATAAACTTTCTTGTTGTAGTTTCTGTAATTGAGTCTGTTGTATTTTTAAGCGTAAGAATGCATTCGTATTCTATGGTTTCTTTTGGTAATTCGTGTTCATAATCAATATGCCAATCAATGAAATGTCCATTTGTATAACGTCTATAACTTGTATAATTTTCTGCCAATGTTATAGTATCATCTTTCAATAAAGTACATAGTTTAGGTAATAACTTTAAAATATTTTCATGAATTAAATTGCTTTTGCAAAACGAATGATCACGACTAGTGGTATCGTTATTTACTGAAAAAAATATAGTCGACTCATCTGGCATAAATATAATTGGATCGCAAAAATATTCTATGAACCAAATATTATCTTTTATTAACATTCTTTAGTTATGAAAACTAATACTTTAACGTAGAAATTTGATAAATACAACATGATTAAAATTAAAGTTAATGATTTATATTTTCTAGTTTAACGTTAAATGGCAAGTTTTCCAACAACTAAGTATTTAAATTTTAGAGAATATAATGAACTTTGTACTCCTTGTCCTAATGTAGACTTTACTTCTTTATCAGTCGAACTATTATATGTAACTAAAGAAGTAACAGGAGCAGCATCAGTATTTATAGGACATACTGGATCTCAAGGTCCTATTGGACCACAAGGGTCACAAGGTCAAATAGGTCCACAAGGTTCATCATTAACTGGTTCACAAGGACCACAAGGACATACTGGTTCACAAGGAACTACTGGTCCAGCAGGATACATAGGAAGAGATGGAAATACAGGTCCACAGGGACCACAAGGATTTTCATTGACAGGAGCACAAGGTTCACAAGGACGCACTGGACCACAAGGTCCTACAGGTCCAATGGGGCAAGGTTTTGTAGTTTTCTCTTCTGTATCTGAGTTTAATAATATTTATAATGTACCAGTAACGACTACAAATATAGGTCAATTTGTACTAATCACAGGTGGAGATCTTTATGTGTATAATGGTCCTTTTAACGGACAAACTGGTCCTATGAATAGTTATACTTATGTCGGAGATATTACAAATGAACAATATTTAATTGGACCACAAGGATCTCAAGGTTCACAAGGACAAATTGGTTCACAAGGACCACAAGGTCCGCAAGGAGAAGTTGGTAAAGGTTTTATCATATATTCATCAACTGCAAGCTATACAGGATTATGGGGAATCAATTCATCAACAGGAAATATTGGAGAATTTATCCTAATTACAGGCGGAGATCTTTATGTCTACATGGGAACTGGAGCTGGTTCAACAGGTCCACTTAATAGTTATGACTATGTAGGAGATATCACAAATGAATCGCAAATTATGGGTCCAACTGGATCTACTGGCCCAACTGGTTCTACCGGAACATCGTTCATTTCATCTACTGGTACTCCTGGACCTCAAAATGGTAATACAGGAGATACATATTTAGACCAAACCACTAATATACTTTATGGTCCAAAACAAAGTGACGGATCATGGCCAGTTATTGGTTCTATACTAGGATCTACAGGATCTACTGGCCCAACTGGAGCTACTGGAACATCGTTCATTTCGTCAAGTGGTATACCTGGACCTCAAAACGGTAATATAGGTGATACATATTTAGACCAAACCACTAATATACTTTATGGTCCAAAACAAAGTGATGGATCATGGCCTGTCATAGGATCAATATTGGGTGCGACTGGAACTATAGGAGCAACAGGAACAAATGGAACAGCATTTTTATCATCTACTGGTGTACCTGGACCACAAACCGGTAATATTGGTGATACATATTTAGATCAAACTACTAATATACTTTATGGTCCAAAACAAATTGATGGATCATGGCCTATTATGGGATCAATATTAGGAGCAACTGGCTCTACAGGAAGTCAAGGGCTTACTGGTGCAACAGGACCACAGGGAGAAACTGGACAAAGTTTTGTAATATATTCTTCGACTACAAGTTATACTGGATTATGGAATGTGGATTCTTCAACAGGAAATATTGGTGAGTTTGTTTTAGTTACTGGTGGAGATTTATTTGTTTATGCAGGAACTGGAGCAGGTTCTACTGGACCAAATAATAGTTATAATTATGCTGGAGATTTATTTAATTTAAATTCAATAGTTGGACCTACAGGATCACAAGGAATACAAGGAGACCAAGGAAATATAGGTCCTACTGGACCGCAGGGATCTCAAGGACAACAAGGGGCTTCATTAACAGGGCCTACAGGACCACAAGGATCATCTCTTACTGGTGCTCAAGGAGTAACTGGACCGCAAGGACCGCAAGGAGTAACAGGATCTCAAGGAGCTTCATTGACAGGACCAACAGGGCCACAAGGTATAGCAGGACCAACAGGGCCAGGACCAGTTAGTTTATATCCAGTATGGGGAGAAACAGGGCCAGATTATGTTGGAAGTATAGTAACATCAAATAGATCAAGTGCAATAACAATTTTGACAGCACATATTCCTGCGCTAGGAACATGGGAAATAACAGCACAAGTTTCAGCAGCACTGAGTGTTGGACAAGAATGTAGTTATGGATTATGGGATCCAAGTGGTACATTTATTCAGAATACAGAAGGAAAAGCTGGATATATTGCAGGTGTAACATATCAAGGGCAAGGTACAAGTATATACTATGTAACAACTACAGGACCTGTAAATTATACTATAAGAGCATGGGGTCCAGGTGGTACTGCAGGATGTGCGATTGTAGATGATACTGCTGGAAGAACTAGAGTTACCTGGTTACAATTGGGAAATTATATGGGACCAACTGGTTATACAGGAAGTCAAGGACCACAAGGATCATCATTAACAGGACCGCAAGGATCATCTTTAACAGGACCACAAGGAAATACGGGAAATACGGGACCACAAGGATCATCATTAACAGGACCAACAGGAAGTACAGGAAATATTGGTCCAACTGGAGCAACTGGACCATCGGTAACAGGAGCTCGTGGATTCACAGGACCACAAGGACCACAAGGATCTTCATTAACAGGTCCAACAGGATCACAAGGTCCAGCTGGACCAGCTGGAGCAACTGGAGCATTCAACGGAACAATTACATTTCAAGAAGGACCTAATATTGATATGTTGGCAAATATATCTGGTGTAAATTTAAACAATTATAATTTGCAAGCATTTTCGTTTTTTAAATTAGTAAATTCAGCAGGTGGTTATAACATAACAGGATTTGCAAATGGAGTATCTGGTCGTTTTATTGTTATTATCAATAATACTGCAAATAATCAAACATTTCAACAAGAAAACACAAATTCATTAGCTGATAATAGATTCGTTTTAGGAGTTTCTAATAAAACAATTGGTATAAATCAAAGTTTAACTTTTATATATGTTACAGGTCTTACAATAGGTGGTACTCCAAATCAAAATAGATGGGTATTAACATCTGCAACATAAAATGATTTTTTTATCATATTCATCAATAGTACAAAATGTCAAAAACAATTTCTTATGTACATGATTTTTTACGACTAAATCCATCTATTAAAAGTAATGTATTATATCTTAATATTTATAATGATATACTAAGTACAAATACTGTAGTAGAATGTATGAATATTTTTATTAATCAATGCAAATTATATCCTTGTGGAATACTACTACTATTAGATCTTAATACAGACATTAATTTATTTGCACCGTATATAGTTGTAATAAAAAAAATGTTACGAACTGACCTATTGGATGTATATTTATCGCGAATAACAAAAGAAAATGATGGTTTTATTAATAGGGCTTTTATACGTTTGATTAATTATACAATGTGGTTAAATCCAGTTCGTTATAAAGAATCAATAAAGGTTATAATGGCTAATAAAATCATTGGTAAAATTATAGATTATAGTTCGTGGAAAAATATAAGTTCTGAATTTTATAAAGAAAAATATCCGAATGATAATATGACATTCGTAATGTTAGAATTATTTGTGTACAAAAAAAGTTTAAGTAATAATTACGTTTATTATAACTGGATAAACAATAAATTTTCAATAGTAAATTGGAAAACACTTTACAATATTTATTATAAACAATTAAAATACCGTAACTTTACGTTTTAAACTGAATAGTTTACTTTACATGTAGTAAAGTAATTTAGAATAGTTGTCTAAAATATGCAGATCTTTTATCTATATGAATTATAGTCCAATAATCTTTATCTGTTATTACATAAATATGATTTGAATAATTGTACTTATTATGAATATAATTCATATTTTCATTAAAAATTTTTATTAATTCATACAATTTTTTACGATATTCTACATATAAATTATTAAACCATGCTATTTTTTGCTTTGTACATTTATTCTTTATTTCTTCAGTAACATTAGTGTTAATAAAAATAACGCAATATTCATAAAGCATATTATTTAATGCAATAAGATGATCATAAGTTTCTTTCAAATATTCACGGCGCTTTTCTTTTATAATAATTCTATTATTCATTTGTTTATCATTAATATCTGATAGTAGATATAGCAATCTATACTTTCTGTATGAATTAGGAGTATATTCATGATCTGAATAGTTTCTTAGTTCAGCTTGTTCAATATGTAAATATAATCGATAAGCTTTAGAAAAAAGTCCATTTAATTCTTCGATATCTATTTTATGATTTCGTAATTCTAATTGGTTTATAATATTATTAATGCGAGAATTGAACATCCAATCTTCAACGCAATTTTCATTTCTATTAATTTCTCTCGAATCATTCTTATTGAGTTTTGACAAATATTCAAAATAATGCGGATTATGAATTCGTCCTAATATTTTTTCACCTGTATTCCAATCAAAACTTGTATTACAATTAGTGCACCACATTTGGCTACATCCTTCTATTCTAAATATATATGAATGACAGCTTGGACATTTTTTTGTCGTTTTTCTAATTTCACTTATTGAATCCTTTATATTTTTATCGCATTTATGATTATCTGATAATGTTTCTTCGCAATAAAAACAACAAGTTAAACTACAAATCATGCATATAATAGTTGATTCCACTTTTTTCATTAATCCTTTGCAGTTTTCTATTTTGCACTTACAAAAAAAATCAAACCTATTAGCAATCTCTGGCTTTTTAATCTGTTCGGTTTTTCTAGTAATTTTATATGTGTCTCCATGTTCTGTTAAAAAATTAATATGAAAATCTGCAATTTTGTTTGGACTTAGCTCATGTAGTTTTTTGATATTATCTATGATTGAATTTTTTAAGTCATCATGAGTAAAATTTTTATATTCACCTTTTGTAGTATATCCAATTTTATTATTATAAAAATAGTACATGTTTCTAATATCTTTAGCATATTCTTCTGCTTTTCTTTTGATGATTTCTTGTTCGACATATTGCATTGTTTCAGGAATAAAACTAAGTTCTCTTTGGATTATGATATTATTTTTATGCTGTTTGAACTTTCCGTTATAAAATGACCAATTTAAATTTTCATATAAGAATTGCATACTCCATGGTTTTTTACAGTTCATACATTTAAAGTCTACATGACTTAATAACCATTGTTCACAACATGAATAACAATATGTTCCGTTACAGTATAAACATGTTACAAAATCATTTACGTTTTTTTCTGAAGCGCAAATAGTACATTCCTTTAAAGAATTTGTACTTGACACTGTACTTGACACTGTACTTGACACTGTACTTGAAGGTAGTATAAGTTCTTCGTCATCTGAATTCCATAAATTCTGATCAATTAGTGACTGTTTGAATTTTGAATATTTCATTTTGTTTTTTGCTAATTTTATTATATTTTCAATTTATAAATGTCTGACTCATTTAGAAATGGTCCAATGTCTCTAGGTGTATTAACAGTTCTTGTTGGTTATTTAATTAGCATTTTAGTATCATCATTTATACCAGATCTTCCACAAGTTTGTAAAGATTGGAACAAATATAATATAATGGAACTCACATTATTTTTAACTGGATATATTGTTTATTATCTTTATTAATTCTAAACGTTACAAGTCGTAAAGTTTAATTTAAATGAAAACCTGTTATTAGATTAAGACTAAGTCTGTCTTCATCGCTTAAAAAGTCAGATATCATTTCTTCTCTTTGCATTATCTTTAATGCATTTTTATTACGAGTTCTAATTGCCCAGTCAAAGCATTCATTTCTGAATGTTAAATCAACTCCATGTTCATAACAAAGTTTTTCTACAAATATTATTATTTCTTCAATTATATTATCAGGACATAGTTCATTTTGAGAAAATAAATCTAATAATTTATTATGGTCAGAATTTAATAACACATCATACCAGCAATTTTCACTATTTGATAATTTTCTTTTACGTTTTAAATCATTTATATTTAATAAAGAAGTTATATTTTTAAGATAAACATATTCGTTTCTAATCGCCCAATGTTTAAGCGAATTCAGAACTATGACTGAATCATTATACATTAATAGTAATTCTTCAACATCATCTTTTGTTAATAAACAATTATTATTCAATTGTTCAACTACGTTTTTTGTATCTAAAGTAAATATATAACTTTCTGAATTATAATACTCTAACATAATTTTTGCTACTAGGATATGTTTATACTTATAAATATCTGATACATATTCAATATTTTTAAGAAATTGTTTTTCTCGTTTCTCATAACTAGTATTGCAATCACATTCCCAGTTAAATGTTTTATTTCCATGACCAGCATCTTCTGAATATTGAACGAAGAGTTCCGAACCTTTAGAAATATCTGTTACTGTTATTGCACATAAAGCACATGTAGTTATATTAAATTGTAACGTTCTACTTTTAATTTTACTTAAAGTTAATAAGTCTATATTTGGAATACAACTATGATTAATTTTAGAACTAAAAAAATAAAGCGATATATTTTTATCTGAAGTGTCTCCCCAACAATTATGCTTTATTTTATTAAAGATGGTACCGTTTCTTGGATATAAATTATCAGTCTCGTGCGGAAACGTATTACTGCACAATTTTTCTAAATCATTAAATGAACCTGTAAAACCACGTTCAATATACAAAATTGTTCCTTTAATAATATTTTTTCGTGCATAAACTCCAAACTTGTTTTTTTCCGCATTAAAAATAATTTCAATGTTATCAGATAGACCGAAAACATTCATTTTAACAAGATATAATTTTGAATACATAATTTCATTTTAATTATTTTCTAAATAAATAAAAATGAATTGTTCGTTGAGAAGATGCAATTTTGAACGCACTATACAAAACTGTAGTCAATATTGCATGGATGAGTTTCCAAATAGAGTAAGACAATTAAAATCATTTGCCCAAAATATAACTGATATTTATCAACTTAAACTTGAAAACATTACTGGACGTAAAATTGGCACATCAAAAATAGTCGATATTAATGACTTGGTTGTACGTATAGAGTGTCTAATGCCTAAAGGTGCAATCAATAATGACAAAGACATTATAGTTTTATGGGAGTCTAATTCAAATCTTGATTTCGAGAATAATTTACAGAAAGTTATTGAATTATCAACTAGATTTATTTATGTTCCATTTTATGTTAGTTTAAAATTATATTTTAATACTGATTCTCAATTAGAAGATGGAGATATTGTCAAAACAAATTTAATACTACCTACAAATATGATTCCGCTTTGGAAAATATTTAATGATAATGGTATAATTTTAAATTTACATGCGTTAATATTAGTTAATATTCAAGAACAAGTTGTAGATAATCCATGTGATTTAGAAGTACCAGAAGAAAAATCATTGCAAATAGAAATTGATGGAAATATAGTATGTACTACTATTGATGAATTTATGGAATATATAGAATATTGTAGTAGAATAAGAAATCTAGATACAAATAAAATTGTAAAATCACGTGGCGAAAATACAATGTTAGAATTCTGTTTTCCTCCAGAATTAAATAAAAATCAAAAGATTTTTTCACTAGTTGATTTAGAAGAAGTTGATTCGCGTGATATATATAATATTAATCGTTTCAATAGAATTATATTCTACATGAAAGATGAAAAAGGTAATGTTAAATCAGGTATAACTATGCCACGCGAAAATGCTTTAAATGAATTAAATTTAAACAATTCATTATACTATGAATGTAAAGAAAAAAATAAAGAAGGAAAGCCAATTTTAGAATATAGAGATTATAGTGATATAGATCCTGTATATTGTTCTATTCGTACTCATTATGGAAATATTATAATTCCTTATAGTCAAAGACATCTATTGGGAAAATACAATATAGTAGAGTATGAATTAGTGAAACGTCCAATAAAAAGTTTACCATTACGTTCAAGATCAAGTGCATTAAACGAGTTAGATTCTGATGTATCCGGTTTACACTGTGGGGCAAATTCTATAATGGACGTATATGATTTAAAAGCATTGGAACCAAAACGACAAAGATATATGTACATGTCTAATAATAATTATGTAAATAAATGCATAATTGACTATAAAATTAAAAAGTTCAAATTAGTAAAACATTTAGATGATTTGGTATTTATGGTGCCATATAACTTAACAAGTGCTCAAATTAAAGATTTATCACGTATATTTATATTAAATAAAGCTAATTATACAATTTATAACAGAGATGGTACATTTTACTTAAATCCAAATAACTTAAAGTTAATAATGAATGATTATTCTATAAGTGATATGAATCAATATACTCAAGAAGAAAAAGCAATAACAACAGATATTCTTAGATGGGAATATAAATTTGATACTGAACAGCAATTTATCGAACATTTAGTCCGTTTGACTAGAAGAATAATAAAATCTAAATTCCTTAATGGAAAATCAATATTGAATCTTAATTATATAAGAGAATCATTAATAGAAAATTATAATGCTCTTTTACCTAGAAAATACGATACATATATTAAGTCTATAATACGAGAATATTATGCAAAATTCAATCATTTATATTATGAACGTTTATTAGGTTTAATAATAGATTCTTTATTAACATATTCAGACGATTATAACGTTAATAAGAGAATAATAACTAACTTTTGTAAAAAATACGTTAATATCAATAACATACCAGATCATAATTTATTTATTGATAACGTCGCACAATTTTATACAAATTATATTAGACTAATCAATGATAATATTGATAAATCATCAGTTGAAATATATGATTTATTATTGTCTAATGATCCGAAAATTCTAGGTATTAGAATAGAGCAATTTATGGATTCCAATACAAATGATGCAATCGTATTTAAAATAAAAATGGGACATAATTATGATGCGCTATTTTATCAATATTTAACAAATGAAATGAGACAAAAAATAATTGATATATACAGTAAGAGTAGCAACTCTACAGAAATAAAAACAAAACTAAAAAATTTACTTAGTGATGTAATAAACATTAGGTCATTGAATGAAAATGATAAAAATGCTAATGCTGCATATGAATTCATCCAATATATAAGAGAACTTATGAACGAATTATATGATATAATCTATACTATAGTAAGTAAGTACTATGATTATTCTGATGAAGAAAGCGAAAGAAAGGAATTTGAAGAATTTAGAATAGCGATTAATAATTTTATTGAAGAAATTCCTTCAAAATATATTAGAGAATACTTTATGGATAAAAGCCAAAATGGTTTTTATGGTTTTTATAACATCATTGAATTTGTGATTGATATAAAATGGAGAGAAGAAATAATTACTGAAATTAAAAAAAATCAAGAAAATAACTCAAATACAGATGATGAACTATTTGATAACGTAAATAGAGAATTATTTTAAATCTTTAATTATGGCTTAAAGATTTGATTACTATAATATGGTACGGGAACGTATTATATAGAATCCCCCTTCTGTAGATATATAATACGTTCTTGTACCTTAAACACTACACTCAGTACTGTTTGCATGTAAAATGAATTATTTACCATTTAAAAATTTATGACAAATATGAATAACGTTAGTCCAAGTGAAATACGATATCATAAATCTATCAATGATGAAAAAGAATTATATAATACAAGGGTGAAAATATATGACATGATGAAAGATGAATTTAATTTATCAAATATGTATTCGTTTAAAGTTCTAAGTATTTGCGTTAGAAAAAATTCACGTGATGATTATAAAAAAATGATACAGTTTGGATTACTTCCACAAGATACATGGGACGATATTATATCTCAAGCAATTTTAATATGTCAGAATAATCATTTTTATGCCCATAAAATTTATTCAATGGCAATTGGTACCGAATCTTTATATTGTGAAAAACATACGTTCAAAGAATTATATGATAATCCGTATGAATATATTCCTGACAATACTATGTTATATGTACAACGAGTTGATTTTAAAGTAGGAAATCGTATTACAAAAAAAGTTATAGATAAATGTCATTGTAACAGAATTATATCGTGTAGATAACGATAAAATGAAAAATCTTTTCTTTTGATATCAAAGGAAATAAGAATGATTAATTTAGAAAATTATTTTGAAGGTACACAAGAACTGGTATCATTGGATGATTTAAAAAATCAGTGGAAATCGTTTAAGGTTTTAAGGGAAGATATTAATAAACCACTTTATCATTATTTAATCGATTTTGATATTCCAAATAAATTCAATACTCCACAAAAAACAATATTATTAAATGCATGTAATTTCTTTGCAGATATACAACAAAGTCATAATAGAGAACTTCTAAACTGGTTCATACGCTTAGATATTGAGCTTTCAAACTTTTTAATTTTACGTTTGGTATTCATGGAAAGTGGAACAGATCCTTTACATGCAACGATATTAGCAACATTTATTGATCTTAACTGGAATGAAGAAGTTGACTTTATCTTAAAATTGGGATTATTTGATTTAAGCGAACTATCCGTCATTTTTTATATGACATACGAAAGACAATCAAATTATTTATTTGATAAATTAGTAACTCAAGAATTTATTAATACTGCTCCTGAAATAATATTGAAATTTTGTTATCATTATTTTTGCATAATTGGTTATTGGGATCATTGGTTAAAATTATATCAGTTCAAAAGAGATGATTGGTGGACTATTGAAGAATGTATAAGTGAATTGAGTGATTCGAATATTAGTGGTTGGGATTTTAACGATATGTTACTTTCATGCGTTATTGATACAGAAAAACAGATAAGATTTTTACAAGATAGAGAAAGATTCAAATTAAGGGCCGTTCAAATGAATAAATCATTAACAAATGTCTTAGAAACAACTTTAGAAAAATATATAACAGAAGATGGATTAATATATGAAATTAATAATTTTTTTTGGGGAACTTATTATGATGAAGAAATACGTTATAATATGTCAACACAAAAAGATGAATATAATTATTTGAGAAAGACCAAAAAATTTTCATGTCTTAAGAAGAATAATAAAGAAACAAGTAAAAATTTTATAAAAAATAAAAAACAGAAATTATAGATTAAAGATCGTAAATAATAAGTAAATGTTAGAAATTACAACAGAAAAAGATTTTAAAAAAATTTTAAAGGATAATGAGTTTGTCGTTATTGATTTTGGCGCAACATGGTGTGGTCCATGTAAAAAAATCGCACCTAAATTTGAAAAGTTAGCTGAAGAAAATGAAAATATCTTTTTTGCAAAAATTGACGTTGATACTGAAGATTTAGAACCAGTCGTATCGAAATATGTCAAAGAAGGTATTCCACATTTTGTATCATTCAAGAATGGTAAACAAGTTGATTCTTTAACTGGAGCTAGTCCTAAAGATCTTGAACGTTTAGTATCTGAATTAAATTAAACTTTACGTAAGTGTAAAGTTTTATAAAGTATCCCAGTGAATATCTGCATTTTCGTCATTTTCTTCATCTTCAGCGATAAAACAGTCTGAAGCTATATCTCCATGATGTTGCAATACTTTTAGTTCATCTCTATCATATAAATAGAGAATATCGCATTTAGAATCTTGATAATCTCTTTTGGAAATAAGAACTAAACTGTCAATAACGATTTTTCCACGCGAGTTCATTTTTCCACGTGATATACCTAGACGTTCTATTTTATCGCTTAAACAAAGAACCTGATATCTTCCAGAACCAAATACTTTTAATATTTTAGCATAGTCTTGATCATCAGTTTTCGATATTTCTGAATAATTGATAGATCTAGTTTGTGCTATGTTTTTTCTTGCTTTATTTTTAGTTTTATTACCACCTGTTGTATTCTTAACCATTTTTATATCTTAAATTTTAATTATTTAAATCAAATTTGACAATCAGTTTAAAGAAACAAAAATCAAAAGTAAAATGGGCTTACTGAATTTATATAATAGAGCATTAGCTAAAAGACCTATTCTTATAACCAGTTTAAGTACAGGGTTTTGTTATTTTTCAGGTGATATTTTAGCACAACATATTGAAATAAAAACTGAAAAACGTACAGAATATGATTTTAGTCGTTTGGCTGTATTTGGAGTATTTGGAACTGTTGCTGCAGGACCATTATATTATGCTTGGTTTTCAAAAATAAATAAAATGCCCATGTTTTTAGAGAATTTAGTTAGATGGAATCAGCGAAGAATTTTATCACAAGAATTCAAAAAACAATTAATGACAAAGAATAATAATACAATTAGTATGAAACAATTTAGAGAAGAGTTTAAAAATCATTTCGATACTATTGAGAAACCAATTATTCGTTCAAAAACAGTATTAGTTAGTAAAGTATATGCTGATCAATTTATTTTTAGCGTAATTTATCCTATATTCTTTATGATTACAACAGGCGTTATGCTTGATATTGTCAAAACTGAACGTGAAAAATGGTCATTTGATTTCTTATCAAAAACAGTCTCAAAATCGATTGATAATGTAAAAGCAAAATTCTTAAAAATTTATGTAGCTGATTGCGCAATATGGCCATTAGTTCAAATGGCAAATTTTGCATTTATACCTGCTCCACTTCAGCCAATATTTGTGAATGCGATTAATATAGGATGGAACTCATTCCTATGTTATGTATCACAAGAATCCCATTAGATTACTTATCATTACTTTTCATGTGAAAAGTAAATTAGTCTCTATCTATTGTAGTTTTTATAAGATTTTTTATTATTATTAAATTATCTCTAGCAATTCCTGTTTGTTTAGCCTGATTATATTCGTCTTGACTCATATTAAATAAACATGAGTTCTGCTCCATGTACAGTAAAATCCATCTTATATCTTTTACTTTTACTAAATGTTTTGTAAACGACTCATATATCATATTTCTATTTTCATCAGTTAGTAACAAATTTGGAAAAATGTGGTTAAATAAATTTTCGCATGCTTGCTTGAATGGATATCCCATTCTTGTTTCTTGCTTTGAATAAGAAGTTATAACTTCAGTTATCATGTCTAAAGTCTCTTTTGTTTTTGTTTTATTATTTGAATAAAAATTTATTATTTCATTAATTTGTTTTATTGGATCAATTATAATTTTTAAATTTGGAAGTTTTATTTCCATATATTTTGATTTTAATATATCATCGCATGTCACATGATTTTCTTTATCACTAAATGGAACAAAACCTCGTTCTTTGTATTTAATTATTCTTGAGTAAAAGACATGATCTTCTGTAATTGAAACTGGTTTTAATAATTTATTGAATCCAGCATATGTCAGATGTTTATACTTTTTGTTTATACCAAAAAACTTTCCATCATAAAATACTTGACATATGCTCATGTCGAATGAACGAATATGAGCTTTGACATGTTGTGTCGTAAGATAAATAAATTGCAATTTACAACCACTAGTATTTTCCCATGTAGCTATTTTTAGTACATTTGGTATTTCTTTGTAAAATTTTTCATTATATGAAGGATATTGAAGATTATGAATTAAAGATTTTGGATGTTCTTTTGGCGTTAGTTGTTTCCAATCTGAATTTATATAGCTACATGGGAGAATTTCAGGAATATCATTTGGCACAAATATGTCTAAGTCTCCATTAAAATCTTTCAGTTCGCAAAATGGTTTTGTGCACCATAATGCACTTCCGCCAGCTAGAAGAGATTTATTTTTTATTAAAAGATCATTAAGTTGTTCATATGAAAAATCAAAATGCTTACATAATATTTTTATATTATCATATGATATTTTTTCACATTCCGTAAATGTAGTCCAGTTATTTTCCTGTTTATTAATTTGAAAATTATATTCTATCTCATGCAATTTTTCTACATTATTAAAAGTATCGCATTTATTTAATATTTTTTCTATTGAATCAATATTATTTTGAAGTTCTTTAATTTGTAACTTAGTATTTATTACAAAATTTTTTAATTCAGAAATTTCTTTTAATGATAACATGTTTTAGATTACGTTGTAACAGGAACTATTTTTTCAATTTACGTTATTACACTCAGATCGTGCGAAGCACTCCGGCCGAAGGCCAGTATGATCAAATTCTACTTGAGCATACGATATAAACTTTATACTTAATAAAGTTTGGTTTATGCTTTGACTATTAGAAGCATGTCTGCTTTTTTCATATTATCGATTGAAAAATCCCCACGGTGTTCTTTAAAAAACTCAATATTATCTTTTATATATTGACGTAATTCATCTACTTTCATTTTATTTGCTTTCGTTATATTTAAGAACAAATTTTGTTCTTTAGGGTCTTTAATTTTTACTTTAGGTTCATTGACAATATTGAATTTTGATTTTTCTTCATTTGATAATTCATTCCACATTTTATATAGTTCTGCAGTTATATCTTTTGCTCTTGAATTTGGCATTTTAGCTTTAACTATATCTCTATTTTGTACTGCAAATAATGAAAAACCAGTTGGTGCTGGTCTTTCAGGTAACATATGTGGTTCTAATTGTTCTTGTGGTTGTTCTTGTTTTTGTATATGTTGTTGTGGCTTTTCATCGATTTGTGGTTTAACTTTTTTAGTTAGTGTATGTTTTTTCTTAGGTTGTGGATTTTCTTCTTCCTTTAATTCTTTTAATATAAGGTTTATAATATATCCCATATTTTCTTCATTTGTATAAAATTCAAGACGATCTATGAACTTAGCTGTAAATTCTTTTGCTTTATCAAGATCTTTGTCTTGAATAGTATCATTAACTATTTGAATATAAGACATTTTTACTATACATAACGTTGGTATATATTTTCAATTTAAATATATAGGTATAATATAAATATAATGAGTGGTTACGAAACATTAAAAAGTGCTTATAAATTTCAACAGATCCTAAAAGTTCCTATAAAATTTGGTGAAGAACCTAAAATTAATATCAAAGATATAAAACTTATCGTTATATTATTTTGTAATCCAAAACATATACCTAACTTTGAACAAATTAATGCACTTAATCCTTATCTAGTATGTATATATGCTAACTTTAATATTGACGTTAGTAACTATTCATGGAATAAAATAATTCTTAGGGACAATTTTCAGACGTTTGAAAGTTGTAAAAATAATCTATTAAAAGCCGCAAGAGAATATATTATACATGAATGGTTTAGCAAAACATTTACATTTATAGATGTAGCAAAAGAAATCTTACATCACATGATTAAACCATTTATGACATTCGACATTGATTTATTCAAACATTTTTATGTACTTAGCTTAAGTTCAAATGAAAAATTAACTATAAATAATACTTCATTCTATCCTGTAGACATATTAATGGCAACTAGGAAAAATCCTAATAAATCATCAAGATTAGTCCCTATATTTTATAGATTATTTGCAAATGTAACTCATGTAAAATATAGGAACTACGATGAACGTAATTATAAAAAATATACTGCATTAGCAAAAATAGAAAATAATGAAAAATATAGTATAATAAAGGATACAAATAAATATATAGATATAATGGTTACTGTATAGTACATATTCCACAGTTCTTTGTTTCTTGCGTTTCTTGCGGTTCTTGTAAAACTATTTCCATTGATGTTTTGTACTGTACTTTTGTATCGCATGTTTCATTTAGACAACGATCGAACATTTCTGTAACATTTTGCGCTAGTTTTGCTGATGTTTCAAAGTAGTCTAAGTTCTTAGTGTCTATTTTTTGTTCAATTTTCATATCACTTTTTGTACCGACTAATATGATTTTTGTAGTTAAAAATTTATTAACTTCTGAAAGCCAGTACTCTATTTGCCTAGAACAGTTTGTGGATGATAAGTCAAAACAAATAAATATAATATCTGCTTTTCTATAATACATGGGCATTAGAGAACGATAACGTTCTTGGCCTGCAGTATCCCAAATATCAATTCTATATGTTTTATTATTCCTATGAATTGTTTTATGAGAAAAAGAACTACCAATAGTAGGAGCAATGTCAAATTGATTAAAATAACTATTAATATAACGATTGATTAGAGATGTTTTTCCAGAATTAGCGTCTCCTATAATAACACATTTTAAAGAGATAATTTCGCTGTTTTGAAATATATTAGAATTCATTTATCTTATTTAATAAAAACTTTAATATTTTAAAGTTTTAAGGTTTAGGTTCAACTTTTTTACCTGCATTAGGAGTTATATTTGAACTTAATATATCAAGAACTCTACTTAATCCTTCTGGCATTCCATCATCTCTTGCACATACTTTAATATCATATTTAGCAGATTTATCTGTATTTCTTGTATGTTCTGATTTGGTTGCTACAGATCCTGTTATCTTACAAGACCAAGGAGACCACCAAGAACCATTAAATCCAGCTTCAACTTGAGATTTTTGTTCATTTTCAGTTTTATCTACGACTTGGGTTTTAACTTCCATGCTAAAATTAACATCTACACTTTTTACTGCTAAACTTGGAACATTTACTACACTTAAAAGCGGAACGTCAATTTTCTTGGTAATTACTTCACCTTTATCGTTTGTATCATCATAACGGAATTCAACTGTTCTAACGTCTCCTGTACGTTGATCTATACCAACTTGTGATATAAAATCTGCAGTAACCATAGCTAACTTAGATTGAGAATGCGCAGTAGCTATTAAAGGAGTTGCTATTAAATCTTCAATTGGTAATCCCTTAAAATCATTTACAATTTCGCCCATTTAATTTATTAAAGGAAAATAATTAAAATAACGTAATAAGTTTAAGTATTTAGTTTTAAACATTTGGGTGATTCAGAAAAAAAACTATGTTCTGTGCTTAATTCGTATAACTCGTTTTGTACTAAAAATGTTATCATGTTTGAAATATGTTTATTTCCAAAATAAAATACGCTTAATTGAGATGGTAGTCCACCTCTTGTTGGTGTCTTTAATGCTCTTGATAAACTATATAGATCTACAGTACTAACTCCTAACCAAAATGAATTTAATATACTTGTCTTTGATATCATTTCCATAATTTTATTGTATTGATTTTCGATAGATAATTCTGATATATCTTCGTCTAATAAATTATATTCAAAACTCATAATAGTATCTAAATTAAATTTATAGAAAATATCTTGTAATTCATTAGGAAGCTGTCTAATTTGTTTATGAACTTTACTGTATTTTTCCATAATTTTATTTGTTCTCATATATTGGAAAAAATGTTTCATACCATGCATAAATCTTACTCTTAATAATTCAATAATATCAGATATTTTTTCTTGTGGATAAATTTGTTTCATAAAAATAGCAAATTCTTTGAATGAGAAATTTTTTTGTTTCATAAAAAAAATAAGTCCATCAATAGAGTCATACAAGTCTCTTATATTTTCAGAACGTACATTTTGATCGTCAAATGATTTTCTTGGGTCTCCAAAATGTACATTTATATTATTATAAGGACATAATATTTCTTGCATAACATTTACATGTCTAGTACTACATGCAGCTAAATCAGAATCTAATTGCTCAAGTGCAGAAAGTGATCTATCTCCACTAATAAATTTACCAAAATTATCTGTTTTTCTCCATGCTTTATTATACCAGTTTTCTAAAAATAAATCAACTTGATACTTTTCTCCTATATCATTCAATATTGATATAAAATTATATTTTTTGCTATTGAATGGATATAACGTATAACAACCATCTTCTTGTATACATTTAAAACACGACTCATTTCCAACATGTATATCTCCAATCATCAATAATAATGGTGGATTTCTTCCAAGTATTCTTTTTAAATTATTTGTTGGTTTTAGAACATTGAATGTAACTGGACCTTCTATTTTTTTAACTTTTGGAAATATATATTTTGCTAAATCTACATATGTAACACTAGGATCATATGTAAAATTAACTTTTGGTTTATAATTATTAATTGCCATATCAAATTTATCATGTGATCTTACGAATCGTTTTCCAGACGTTGGCTTTTTAACTGCACTGCGTCTTTTAGGAATTGATTTCTTTACTGGACTACGTTTAACTGGACTACGTTTAACTGGACTACGTTTAGATGGACTACGTCTTTTAGGAATTGATTTCTTTACTGGACTACGTTTAACTGGACTACGTTTAACTGGACTACGTTTTTTAGGAATTGATTTCTTTGCTGGACTACGTTTAATTGGATTACGTTTAGTTGGACTACGTTTTTTTGCGACTTTTCCCATTTATAATACTTAAAGATTTTGTTCTAATTTATTCAAAATTCTATTATACATTTCTAATGGTTCATCAAGTTTAATTGTCATTTCTATAGAAGTAGATTTATTTCCAGGTGTTAATTTCAGAGAATAATCTTTTTGAATAATATTATAACATCCAGTAGTATTTTTTTTACATGATGCCAATTCCATTCCAACTTCCGTTTTAATTTTAAGTTCAGACATTGATACAGTTCGATTATTCAATAATGTAATAATAGGAACGTTCATATATTTATATCCTTCTTCCGTCGGAATTTCTATTTTAATGCACCGTGGCACATGTACTCCATGTTCATTTAATGGCATTAACCAGAAAAAATGATGAAGATTATTTAATTGTACGTTATTATGGGCTTTAGTTGCAGCATCGTATATAGATTCAAAAATATGTTGAAGTTTAAGACCTTGTTGAGCGTCAATTTGGATATTGTTTTCTAAAATTTGTAATTCTTTTTCGTCTAGTTCAATATGATGTTCAGACTTCCATCGATCAAATTTAGGAAGTTGATCTTCCACATTGTTATGCGATATTTGTTTATTAGTTTTATATACAGATTTTTTTAGTTTTTTTCTTGAAATACATTGCCCCATTATATCTTAAATTGAATTTTTATTCTTAAAACTAAATTTTCAAAATATGTCGACACATACTTTATTTTTTCATTCAAATCTATTGATTGATTCCAGTGATAATGATTTTAGAAAAGTTATTACTACTAAAAGTATAAAAAGTGGTACATTACTTGCACTTGAACATGTTATAGCAAATCAAAATTTAAGTACTTTTGTGATGTATGATAAAAATTTATATGAAAATCTATATCCAAGAACAAAGAACTGGTCTACAACTATATTACAGCAAAATATGTTAAACCCAGATTCTGATATTTCTGAAAAAGTTAAACGAAATAAATTTAATCTTACATCAGAAAACATTGATATTCTTGGTGATAAAATATCATCTTTTAATTCAAGTCTCGATTTTAATGCTTGTATTAGAATTCATAAAATAAAATTAGAAGTACCTATTTATTTCATGTCAATTGTTGCAATTAATGATATTCCAGAAAACACAGAAGTAACTATTCTATATAAATTTCCAAATCATACTTTTAATTTAGATGAGTTTGATAAAAAGCTGAAAGAATACATGATGTATCAACAAAAGAAAACAACAGATAATATATTTGAAAAAATTGTTTGTGGTATGATGACTAAGTATATGAAAACAATGGATTTTGAAAGAGTATTACTAATTAATATGAGAGCAAATCTTGGATATTATTATTTTGATGGTATTTTAATGCATACTAAAAAATCAAAAGATATTGTTTCTAAAATTTCAGAAACAGAGATTGAATTAAAAAATAAAATTAAAGAACTTGTACTATCAATAGATAAAATTATGTAAACATTACTATGTTGTAATGTTTATTTTTACGTTGACATTTAGTTATTGATCTCTTAGATAGAGATTTTATAGGTCTTTTTCCTCTTTTTTAGAAATACTGGGACAATGTATTTCTTATAATTTTACAATCACCTAAAATTTTATTAACTATTTATTTACACGAGATATCTTGATATAGGAACGTTTCTTGATACCAGATTTCTTTAATTGTGAACGTTTTCTAGTTGTGTTCTTGGTAGCTGAACGTTTCTTAGTTGATTTTTTAGTTGATTTCTTAGTTGATTTCTTAGTTGATTTCTTAGTAACTGAACGTTTTTTAGTTGATTTCTTATTAGCTGAACGTTTTTTTACATCAGTTTTTACTATAGGAATTTTTTCTTCTACTGTTTTTTCAATATTAAAATTATTTGTTTGATTTATAACTTCAAAATTAAATATGAATGCATCAAATGGATTTGATATAATTTCATTTGCAGACAAACTATTATCATTAATTGACAAACCACCTACTAATTTAAGAGTAGTCTCTATTGGTAATACAATTTCAAACCTAGAGTCCTTAAAATTAGGATACTCTTTTGCTCCTATAAAAATTCCTTTAGAACCAGCTGGTATATATATTTGACTAATAGTAGGTTCGTTATTTCCATATCTTTCTGACGAATAAGAAATTGCAGCTGCAGCATTAATACTTGTGCTTGTAAAACCTTTATTAATAAATATTTCTTTTGACAAATAAGTACGTGATTTTTGCTCACCTCTAAATACCAACAGTTCAGGTGTAGATGGAGAATTGAAAATAATATCATTAAGTTCTTTTAAAAGTTTCCAACATTCTTGAATATAATATCTCTCACGTAAATACTTTAATTCAGGAAATTCTTTATGTATATAAAGTTCATCAATCATAACTGCAGCTGCATTCTCACGTAAAGATGGATCTCTAATAAATTGATTCATAACAGTACTTAGTTGACTTTCGTTATATGAATATAATAATTTTTTTTGACGTTTAGTTAAACTTTTTACATAATCATGTTGTAATTTCATCCAATCGGTTACATTTTTCCAATAGTCATTTGACATTGTTAAGGTAATACAATTGAAATCTGTCTTAATATCTGGTATATCACATTTTGGAGACTTTATTAGTTTGTCTATGTTGTTGGCAAAGTTCATTTATTATGTAAATTTATTTTTATATTTTTTAAAATTAAATGGAAACTAAACTAATTTTATCAGCTGCATTATTTTTAATATGCGCTTATCTAGTATTATCATCTAAAAAAGAACGTTTTGGATATCCTTTAGATGATATCTGCATGTCAGTAGACTGTAGTACACCTGAAGGTAAAAAATCTGCTATGGAAAAATGTAATAAAATGTTAGACATGGCAAAACAAGCTTATCCTGATTGCATGAGTAATGATCCTGAAATCAATATTAATTGTCCAGTTGAATGCAAAATGGAAAATGTTCCTGACTATATTATAAATAAGAATAAAGCACGTGCTTCTGCTAATTCATGTGCACAACCATTACAAGAAGGAGCAGATCAAGCTGGAAATAAATATTGTAAAAATGCAAATGGTTCTTGGATACGTAAACCTGCTGCAAAAAAATAAAGTAAAACTTTTTCTTTTAAAAAGTTTAGTCTAACAAAGTCTTTTTAATATTCTTATCGTCTCATCATACTGAAAACATTGAACATTTGATATTATATTATATTTTACATCATTATGCATAATGTAATCAAGTTTATGATCCATGTCTTTTATGAAAATTCCATATTCTTCAAATGGTTTATCAGGTCTTTTTCTAAAGTAAAAGATATAATCATCAAATTCTTCTGTATTCCAAGGATAAGCATTTTTACTCCACATATTACCAGAATCTGCACTTTCAAAAAAATTAATTCTATGTTCTCTATTATGAATATATGCTATTGTACTTCTCCATTTATATTCTTCAATATTTGCTTTATAATCGACATGTGGTTTTAAATTAAAAAAATGAATTAATTTAGTTGGATCAACTCTATACTTACTAGATTCGGATTGGAAAAAATGATGTTCTGATATTTGATGAAATAATAAATCACCTATATGAAGTTTTGTACCATTATCACATCTATATATAAAATAATCTTTTGAACCATATCCATCAATGCATTTATTTTCGAATGGACAATTAGCAGATCCATTCCAAGAATAAATCAATACATTATATTCTATTTCTTTCAAAATAATTTTTATACTCTTAGTATAGTTTAGATTCCAATAAGATCTATTTATATATTCTTCTTCCTTAAATTCAAATTTAAACTCTATTGCATATTTACTATTACAGTAAAATACAAAATATTCAAAAAAATTTGAAAGTTGTTGAAATGTTATACCTAAGTCTGCTACAATTTTTTCATCAATTTCTATGCGTTTCGAAAGCTCTTCATTTTCTGATAGCATTTTATCGGAGCGACATCTACTTTCAATTTCAATTATTTCATTCATTTTTATTTTCAAAAATGTATTATCTAAAATATCATTTTAATTTATAAATGGATCACATTTATTCTGGCGCATTAGCTGGAATTATGGAACATACTGTAACTTTACCACTAAAATCTATATTAGAAAGAAGGACAATAGGTATTACTATCGACTATTCAAAAGTTTTTCGCGGAGCTTTTATTCAAACAATTAATGTCGGAGTTAGTCATGCATGGTACTATCATTATTTTAATAAGAGCAAATCATCTCAAGATTGGACAAAAATGATATATTATTCATCTATCGCAAAAATAGGACATGAACTAATTTCATTTCCTTTTGAAACAATTAGAGTTAATATGAATACAAGAAGTATTACTTTTATGGAATCATTGAAATTAGTTCATGCAAATAAGGGATATTTTAAAGGAATTATTCCATTACTTTGTACTGGAGTTCCGCAAACAATTATTGAATTTGGTATATATAATACCTTTGATAAAGATATTCATCCTTTTTTATTAGGAATGTTTTGTGGTTTTAGTTCGTCAATTCTAATGAGTCCTTTTGATAGATTAAAAATTTATAGACAATATCACCAACAGGATTCATTTAGAAGTGTGTATAAAAAATTCTTACAAGATGGAAAATGGTTTAATGGATCAATTCTACGAATGATTCAGGCTGGAGTTGGATTTTGGACTCTTGCATCATGTGAACGTTACTTTAAATAAAACCTTATCTTATGTAAAGTTTTAAAGAGTTAGTAGAAAATCTAAAAATTGATCAAGATCTGAAGTATTTTTTGTTAATCCCCATATCGATTTTTTATTTCTTCTAGCTATTATATATTCATGTAATCTTATAAGTCCTTTTCTAGTTAAAAAACATTTATTGCTATAATAAAATTTTTCATCCATTTTATAATTTTTAAAGCTTCTTCCGCTGTTTTTTCTTGTTGTAAAAATATTCATAAAATTTCCAATCCAATATCCACATACAGTATTATTATTAATATTGCATGTTATTACATCATACTCTATTTCATGAGTGCCAATAACCTTTTTTAAACTTATTAAGTCAATCAAGTTAACATTTTGTTTTATTATAATTTTCTCTACTTCTTGTATTAATAAGTTTAATCGATGTGACATTTTAACATTTCTAAAAAATTTTCTAATTTTTCATTTTAGTTTGTTATGTTTATATAAATGAATGATTTATTTAATTCATCTTTTATTGACGAAGAATTAGATACTTCATATGATAACTTTCTTAATGATATGTCAAATGATTTCGAAAAGTTTACGATAAATATAATTCCTAAAGATATGAATCTAGCAAATATTTGCAAAGAAGAATCAATCATTGGACCGTTTTTTCATACAATGACTAAAGTGTTAATCACAGAATCAGAATTAAAAAATTTAGAATGTAAGTCCGATAAATTTTATATTATGGAAAATAAAATCGATAAAAGTTTTCAAGATACATATATTATTTTTACCTTATTTGATAACGATAATCCATTAAAATTTAAAGAGTTCAAAAAAATTCTACGAGATACAATAGACGTAAATAAAATTTGTAGAACTACAATTAATAATAATTATTTTATGGATAAGATTGACGATTGTGATTTTATTCTCTATATTTCAAGCTTAGATCAACATGCATGTAACACTGACATGATTCTTATAGGTCATACAGATTTATATAATAATGAACTAGTTACTTACTACGATGTAATTTGTTCATTCAAACGTGAGTATGAAAACTATGATACTATGCATAAAGATAAATGGAATATAGGTCAGATTGGTCAAATGCTTGCATGGAATATCTCAAAAACAAGATACGTAATTATAGAAGCATCCATGGCAACCCTACTTGATTATTATATTAACAAGTGCGGATATATTTATGGTTATCCTAACTTTAGAAATAGGAATAAAAAAAATAACGTATACATTAACATTGATAAAGATAACACTACTATTGTAGGTCGCAATGATTATCCAAATAACGATTTATTTCAAGAATTTATAGACTTACAGAATATAAATGATTTTGATTTTTCACGTTCTAAAATAAATGAAAATGTAAATAGTATATCATATCTACAAGATTTTAATAATGCCTTTAAAAATTATATTGAGTTAAATAATACGGAAGACTTTCATAAATTATATAATAGCGATAATGATACATTTCTTTGTTATCAAGATTTGAATGTTATTATGAAAAAAAATCAATTTGTTAGTAAGTTTAAAGATTACTATGAAAACAGGCTTTAAGTATAAATAGTCTTAATAAAATGTGGCCTCTAGAAACTATAAAAGAAATATTATTAAAACAAAATGATAAATGGATCACTGATATAATAATCCAATTTATAGGAAAACACGTACAGAATTATAAAGCTAAAAAATTAGTGGAAGAATACGATTCGTGTTTTAAAAAAAATCATGGTCCTTATTTTAGCTGGACGAAAAAACATCAAAAGAAAATACTTGAAGCTAATTATATAGATGGACTTTTACATGGTTTATATAAAAGTTATTTAGATGGTATATTAGATTATGAGTGTTATTACATAAATGGTAAAATGCATGGAAAGTGCATTTATTATTGGCAAAATGGCAATATTAAATATTGGAAAAATATGAATATGGGAATACTTGATGGAGAGTGGGAAGAATTCGGTGATGATAATAATATATTAATCCAAAAATATTATAAAAATAACGTACTAAATGGTATATATAAAGATTATTATTCTAATGGTTCAGTTGAAACTATTTCAAATTATACAAACGGAAAGCTGGATGGATGTCATGTAGAGTTTAAGCCTTGTGGAAAAGAAAAATTACGAATAAACTATGTTTTAGGAATAAAACATGGTGAATATTTTGAACTATCGTCAGATCATTATACTATAGGTATATATAATGATGGAAATATAATTGAATGCAACGATTATTATTTAAATGGAAAACTTAAAACCCAACATATAGAGTATTTTGATTCAGGTAATAAACATGTAGAAAAAACATCCGATGGAGAAATAATTTATTTTGACAGTCCAGATAAGATACAGTCTAAAAAAACTAAAAATAGTCATGTTGAATACTTCGAATCAGGAAATTTGTGCAAAAAAACTAAACGAACTAATTTAACTGAAGAGATTACCATTTATTATGACAAAATTGATAGTATACAAGAAAAGTATTCATTGATAAATGGGTTTAGAATGCATGGTACTTATATCAAGTATCACTTAAATGGAAATATTGACATAAAATGTAATTATAATACTGGAGTACTAGATGGAGAATATCTAGTTTATTATCCAAGTGGAAACGTAAGATTAAGTAGATATTTTGTTAACGGACAGGCACACGGAGAACAATTAGAATTAACTGAAAGTGGACAGATTAAACGAAGATTATGTTATTTATATGATGTTTTACATGGACCTTTCTTAACGTATAAAGACGGAATTAAAATAGAAGGTTTATATCAATACGGTAAACAAATATTTTAATTTGAATTTGGTTTAAAAAATAAAAAAATACGTTAAAATAAAATGCCAAATCAAAACAGAACAGTTGTTATAAAAAAAGAATATCATCATTATCCACGTCCACATGTAGTACATGCACCAGTGATATCAAACTATAATCAGAGCAGTGGGTTCTTTTCAACAGTTAAAGATTCTATTGCATCTGGGATTGGTCTTAATTTGGGATCAAGATTAATAGATAATATTTTTGGTGCAAGAAAAGTTGTGGTTGAACATACTAACGTACAAAAAACACCACAAACTCAGTCACAATCACAAGATGAATGTACTGATATTATAAAAGCATATAAAGAATTAAGTAATAATAAAGGACTAATTGATTACGAACTTGAAAGACAATATGAAAAATGCATATCACGCAAAAATTAAACTTTACCTAACTGTAAAGTTTATATCGTATGCGCACGATCTAAGTATACTTATTCATCATCTGTTGGTATCTGTCTACGTTTATATAAAATATATTCTGTTTCATAACGTTCCTTATCTTTTTTAAATAAATCATTAAATATAATACCATAAAATGCTCCAAGTGCTAAACGTGGTAAAACTGCACCTGAAATAGACCACATTGCAACTGTAGGAACGTGAATTTCTAGTGGAACATTACCATATTTTAATTGTTTATCATAATGTGAATTAAGTAAACTTCCGCATCCTAAAGCTATTGCTGTTATAATTCTATTATTCATTTATATTAAAATGATATTTATTTAACTTTGTTTAGGATGACAAATAATGACAACAATATTAGAACAAGATAAATTATGCGAATACTGTGTATTCATTAATAAGTGTTTATTAGAATATACAAAATTGGATGAGTTTAAAGAGCTTAAAACTAATGACATGTTTAAGGTAGATAAAAATAACTCTGAAATTCTCCATATAATAGAAGAATCATTGAGTAATATTTATTTGATGGATGCACCTAATATTGCAAAACTAATTGCTGATTATGGAATTACTAATAGTTATAGCGAAAATGGATATTATGACATTACCCATTATTATTGGGGAGAAATAATCAAGGAATCACCAACATTTAAGTCGCAATCTGTATTAGATCCAACACATACTTATATCTTAAAATATAAAGAATGGACGAAAGAAGTCTATGAGTCAGATTTTATAATAAAAAAAGCTTATATATCTAAAGAGAATAATATTATGACACATATTGAATGTGCAAAAGATGGAAGTAGAGTGTCTATAAAAAAAGTCTTTGAAGGTCTCAATTTTAAGAGATGGAAAAATATGTCAGTTAAAGTTGAAACTATAGTATCAGATCATCATAATACTACGTTTTATTTTGAAGACGATAAATATATACATGATTCTGAATTTGCTAAAAATAAGACACTAGTAGGTGTTACTCACTTACCAAAAGATATTAATTCAAAAGATTATACAATTATTGATACTCATATTGAGTCAAGATTTCTAACAAATGCGATTTATTTTATTAGTGGACTAATTCTTGGATATACGTTATTAAAACAAACTAATAAAAACATTAGACAGTAAATTGATTTTACTTTAAATTTTTTGTAAAGTAAAAATGAATAAAATAAAAGTATTAGCTATGACATATTTACTAGAAGATGGAGATGAAGAATGGAAAAATTCATTATATAACTATGATTGGTATAAATTTAAGACTCTTATAAAATATAAATGCTATAATTCAAATGAGAAAGATGATATTGTACGAAGAGTTTCAGATAATATAGAAATATTAATTTTCTTAAAATCACAAGGCTTTAATATAAGAATAGCGATAGATACTTGTATATTTAGACAAAATTTAGAATTGTTAAAATTTCTAATAGATAAAGAAGCATGTGAAATTTATGAAAATACTTTTGAAAATGCGTGCCGTTTTTCTAGTTTAGAAATATGCAAATATCTTGTGGAAAAAGGGTGTGATATGTCAACTGTAGATACATTTAATATTACAAATGTTGATATTTTAAAATGGTTTTATGAGTATGGTTTCAGAAATATTAATTTATATTATCTTATAAATAGTCCAAAAGCTTTTAAATGGGCTATAGAAATTGGTTATACTCTAACTAGAGATATAGTATTGAGTGTTGGTGCATATTTGTCACTTGAATTACTAGAATATATATATTCTTTAGATTTATCTTTAATTTTAAATAATCTAAAAGATTTAACACATACTTTGCATGATATAGACAAACATGTATATCAATTATCAGGTAAAGAAGAGATTGATAATTTTTATTATATGATGAATAAGCGTAAAGCCTGTTTGAGATTTTTATTTTCAATTTCACCTGACAAACAAGAATTTTTACGATTTGGATTTTCTAGTTTTATGTTACAAGATATAGACTTTAACGATCATATATGGAGACAATTGATTTATTTAGAGTATTCACCATTGAGTAAAGAAATTAAAAACTTTAAAATGGGACTATATGAAAAACATAATATTATTATAGATACTATACAATGTCTTCCAAAAGAATTGATAAAATCATGTATTAATCCATTTATATAAAACTTTACAATTGAGTAAAGTTTACTAATATCAACATTATAAATTTTCTGTGAGTTTTTCTTGAGATTTATTATCTAATCTTCATTTACATCCAATTATATTTTGAAATTTTGATTCTGTATACTAATCTTTAATTTTAAGTTTTTAAAATTATTAAAAATATAAGTTTAAATCAACATTAGAATTTTATAACATCGCAATGGAATTATTTGAATCAATTACTTTGGATGATTATTACAATGACAAAGAAATTTGCAAACAAATAACCATTTTTTTCGAAAATGAATCGATTGAATCATTTGATCCTAATCATGTAGATATCAACAAACTATGGAGATTTTTAATAGTAGGATTTTCTGCTTCAAATGATATCATGGATGAGAGAAAAGATCGTTCAGAAAAATACAATTATGAAGAGTATGACAATACAATTAAGTATATTCTTGATAAATTAGATGTATCTGCTCAAAATACAAGAGTTTTGAGTCAAGTATGTCCGTATGATAATTGTACATTATTAATGAGATTTACAACTAGAAATAGAATATCTGCTCATTCAATTAAGTTACTTGTATTAAAACATAAGGTAGATGTATTTATGACATGCAGTACAGAAGATAAAGATTACACAAATAAGAATGCGATGTACATGTTATTTAGAACCTTAAAAAATACAACTTCTCAAAAGTATAAGTTTAAAATATCTAGAAAAATTTATACATTCTTAAAGGTATGTTTAATAAGAAGAATCAATGTTCAAGCTTTGTGCAAAGATATTAAAGAATTAGTGGATCTTCCTGAAATACAAAGTGTTTTAAATCACGAAGATGCTTCTCAAACTAAAGAATTATTACAGCGATTGAAATTAATTTAAAACTTTTTAAACAAAAATGATATTACGTTATATAGATAACGTAATATTTTTACATAATACTGCAACAAGCTTTAGGTGCTTTTACTTGTGGTAATTCTACCTTTGGTAACTCTACTTTAGGTATTTCTACTTTAGGTATTTCTGGTATTGTAACATTAACATGTTTTGAAATATCTAATAATTTATCTAATAAAGGCTCTGCCATCAAATCATATAATAAGATAATTTGTGCTTCTTTTACTTGATCTTCAATAGCGTCTTTTATTAAAATTTTTCCTAATTCTAACGCAACAGATTTTTTATCTGATCCACGTAATACGGTTGCTTCTACTGTTTTAACGGCTTCTCCTATTATAATTGTAATAATTAATGCATCGGTTGGATTTCCTACTGATACTAATGCTTTAATGCTTGTTTTTAAAGTAGTATAGCATTGATCGAATATTTTTTTTTGTTCTTCATTTAGTTTACTCATTTTCTATAATGAATAAAATAATTTTAAAATTAAGAATTTATACTTTATTTAAAGTTGAACATAGCCAGTTTTCTACTTCGTTTGCATTTGTCCAGTCTGGATCAGAAAATTGAACTTCTTTATTTCTGTATCTATAACGTTGTACAAATGCCTTAAGATCTGTTAATGTAACGTACTTAACATAAACTTTCTTTCCACGAGTATCTTCAAAGTATTGATATTTTTCTTTCATACCTATTTTCTTTAGGGCATTTAGTGGACCATTTCCGTTAACATATACGTCATAAATTTTAATTTTATTTTGAATACATATTTCTGTTGTAATATCTTGTATAGTTAACATACCTATATCTCGTTGTCTCACAAGTTTATAGACTTTTTCAAATACACTCATGAATGTTTTACAATTACTAAAATCAGTACTTTGTACTGTTTCTTTTATTTCTTCACGTAATAGATCTTTACGTTTACGATTATGCGCTATTGCTTCTTGTAAATTTATACTCATTTTTATATACTTATAATAGACAAATAAAAAATCAATTTATAATCTCTGTGAATATTTATTGTATAATAACGTTTTAATTTCGTGAACGAGAAAGTCGTACGTAAAATCAGAATTATACTGTTTTGTCTGATCTAATGTATATAAAATTTCATATAATTCTTGTCGTGTGAATGTATTGTCTCTTGTTTTTCTATGTCTTGTGGAAGGTCTTTCTATTCTAGTTTCTAATTTTGGTTCAATATTATTAGGATTTTCTAAATAAGATTCAAATACTGTTTCGAGTCTATTGAGTTTTACTATATCTTCTTGAAATGATTTTGTTGTAACACCTGAATTAACAGTAATTTTTCTTAGAGCCTCTTCATTAAACGGAATAATTTTAGAAGACGATTGACCCATCATTATTAAATATAATTTTTAAAATTAAATTGAAATTTATTTAATAACTTTTGTATTTATAAATGGATTACTTTCGTATTATTCATAATGATTACAAGAAACGTCTGATAAAACAAAACTGTTATCTTAAGAACGTTTTAGATCTTGGTTCTGGAAAAGCTGGAGATATTCATAAATATCGCGATTCATTTGTTAATTGGGTAACGTTAGTAGAACCTAATCCAGATTACGTGAAAGAAGCAAAGCATAGAATTGCACTTTCTAACATGGAACAATTCTGTAAAATTCATAATGCTTCTGCTGAAGACTTTAGAGATAATTTTAAGTACGATGTAGTTTCTATGTTTTTTGTACTTAGTTTCTTCTTTGATAAGGAAGAACATCTTGACAAATTAATTAAAAATATTTCCTATCATCTTAAAAACAAAGGAAAATTTATTGGTACAACTATAACTTCAGAAAAATTAGTACCATTAATTCAGGATAATGATATTGATAATGAATTTTTTAGTATAAAAAAAGAAAGTGATTTAACACATAATTATGGCGATAAGATAACGTTTAATTTAAAAGGATCACAGACTGCACAAACGCAAACGGAATACTTAGTGTATTTTGATTTGCTTGAAAAAATATGTAATAAATATTCTCTAGTTCTAACGTATAAAAAATGTTATGAGTCAAATCCAAAACTAACAGACGAATTAAATTTATTAACGTCATTTTACTGTGAATTTATTTTTCAAAAGAAATAACGATCAAACTTTACAAAGTGTAAGGTTTTATAGTATCAAGTACAGTACAAAAATAACTGAAATATATATGATAACGTGAAGACTAAAATGAGTTTTGCATTTTCTTTAATTTTTATAAAAAATGTTAACATTCAATTCATTAGCCGATGTATACGATAATAAAGAATGTCATAAACAAGGTTGGATTTATGTCTTTAAACGTAAACATCACATTAAAGTTGGTAGAACTAGTAGAACAATTATACAACGTCTCAATGATCATAAAGCAAATGGTGAATTTTTTGACATAGTTTGTTTTAAGACTGAATATGATAGAATTTATGAACGTATAATTCTTGCTTATATTAGAAATATTAAATATAAGCCAATTGATAAAAACGAATACTTTGATCTGAAGAATTATGATGAAATTGTGAGTATTATACAGTCAATATTTAAGTTATCATTTACATTTATAGCATTTGTATATGATAATTATCGTAGTAAGAATAAAGATCGTAATAAGATATTAAAAAAAATATTTGATATTGAGTGGATGAAAGAAAGGATAAAGGGTCATAAAGTAGAAGAATACGATGAAGAGTATGAAGAGTCAGAAATATCAAGTATAGAATGTTCAGAAGTAGAAGAAGCCGAAGAAGCCGAAGAAGCCGAAGAAGCCGAAGAAGATGAATCAGATAAAGAAGGCGAAAATCAAAATAAAATGGAATGTTCTATTTGTAAAAAAATATTTATAACTGAAATACGTTATAATACTCATATAGAAAATTGTAATGATAATAGTAAATATGAATGTTTTATTTGTAATAAAAAGTTAAGCTATAATTCTGTTTATAAAAGACATTTAGAATCATGCAAAAATAATATTGCTAAAATAAAAGATACCATAGAGAAAAAACAACTAATAATAAAAATACAAGAAAAAGAATTGAAAGAACGTGAACAAGCTTATAATCAAGAATTAAAAGAACGTGAACAAGCTTATAATCAAGAATTAAAATCATTACAAGATAAAATTTTGTCTATTCAGATTGAATGTAATAATTTATTATTACTGAAAGATAAAGATCATGCTATTGCTTTAGAAAAAACAGAAGTTAACTTTATGAAAAAATTACAAGAAGTCACTCAAAAAAGTAATAATAAAACCACTAATAATAAAACCACTAATAATAAAACCATTAATAATACAAAATTTGTGCAAATAAATAACATTCGCGCAAGCGCTCTAAGGACACAGGACTGTCACGGAAATGGCGGAATATCAACTAAGGATTTAGCTCAGGAGTTTAAAGAAATCTATGCACATAAACCATTTATAGTGAACGACGAAAATTTTTCATCAATTATTGGTAAATCTTCCATTATTAAAAATAATGTTACAATTAATGATGTTTCTCGTGGAATTTGTACATGGTTTGATAGGGATAAACAACAAACTATACGCGATATAAAGATGAAAGAGTTAACAAATAAAAGCATAGATGCAGTAGATAACGAATTGACAAATACTATGTTAGATCATAATAAAACAATAATTGATACGACTGACTCTAAATTTATAAAGTATGAAACAGATAAAAGCGACAATTTTATAAATTCAGTGCTTATAGACAAAGTTAAAAATAGTTTATTAGTTAAAAAACTAGAAGGAAAATCATTTGATACTCTTAAAACACTTTTACCAAATACAAGCGAGATACAACAGTTAACAAAAATAATATCTAAAATATTTAATAATAATCTACTTATAATAATTTTTGCTTCATTTCAAGATATAGGATTTGAACTAGGAAAAAAATTAATATCGCATAATTTAAAATTCAATGACACATTTATTATCATAGATAAAATTTCCTATAGAAACGTAGATTTTTTACGTTGTATTTATTCAATAATCTATGAAATTATAAAATGTCATGAACATCTTATAATTGAACTAATATCGTCTAATGCTTTTAAACTTGAACACTTTATAAGTTCAAATTTAGAAACAAAAAAGTTAATTGAACAAAAAATAGATACATGTGAACAACAAATACAAAATTGTGAAATCGCAAAATCACATGAGTTAATAAATGGATTATATACAGGATTTGAAATGAATAAATTAATTGATTAACGTTTTTAAAAAAAATCTAGTTAATATTAAATGAAACCTAAACGTTCACATACAAAAAAGTCTCATGCAAAAAAGTCTCATGCAAAGAGACAACAACATAAAAAGTCCAATCCAAAGAAATCACCTGTTAAGAAATCTCCCGTTAAGAAATCACCTGTTAAGAAATCACCTGTTAAGAAATCTCCCGTTAAGAAATCACCTGTTAAGAAATCACCTGTTAAGAAATCTCCCGTTAAACGTTCTCCAGCTAAACGTTCTAGTGTAAAAAAATCAGCATTTAGAAAAAAAAGATTTAAAAAATTTGAAGTTAAAGAAGTAGAACAGTCGCAAGATCTAACACAATACTCGTTTTATAGAGAAATAGAACGAGTAAGAAACTGGAATGCAGATACAATAGCAGATATACTTAAATCTCAAATAAAATCTGTAGAAGGGCCAATATCGATATCAATTCTTAAACCTACAACAAAATTGAATAAAATATTAGGAAGAGAAGGTCCAGTTTATTTATTATTTGGAGACATGCATGTTGGTAATTTTAGATGTAAAGATGACTGCTTAATGAAAGATAATTGTTTTTCATTCTATATGAATAATCCATCAATAGTAAATTTTTTAAACACTATTGGAAAACACATACATACAGATTTATTTTTTGAAATGTGGCTTAGTAAACACAGAAGACATAATTTATATAGAGAAAATTTCGATAATAGAAATCAAAAATTTCTAGGAAGAGAAGCAACATCTGCTCTTAATGAGATAAGGGGATATTTAGTACATTGCTTAAGTTATGATCCAAATCTTAAAAAGAAATGTAAAGCACTAAACTTTTATGTACATATGTCAGATCCACGTCATCTTGAACAAGATAATATTGATGGTCTTCTTCGCGAACATATGTCATATGAGTCATACGAAGAATTTAAATCATTATGGAAGAAAAATTTTAATGACTTTTCTCTGAATGAATTTTTAAATTTAGTATGGGAAAGAGTAAGATTAGGTCCTGAAGAATTTCTCAAAAAATTTATAAGACATCATCCAATGTTCGTCAAACATAGTAAAATAAACAAGCAATTATCAAAAATTCCAAATGAATTACAAGATATTTTCTATAATGATTATATACAAGATAATTTTGATAACAAATGTCAATTACCGCAAAATGTAAAAAGCATTTCACATTTAGATGAACGTCTTAAATATAATTATTTGAAAGATATAGTAGCTTATAAAAAAGACAAGTATGATAACGAAGTTAATAAATGCTACTGGTCTGGAGATATAGCTGATTTAGATTTATACTTTTTAGGAAGAAGCTTAAAAATTCCTGAAAATGGTCCATATACTAAACTTGGAGTTGCATATTTTGGCGATCATCATGTTCGTAATATTACAAATTTATTGGTTAATCATGATCTTATGACTGAATATTATATAGTTTCAAATAGAAACGAAGACCCTTGGAATAAATGCGTTATTTAATTTCATTACATTTGTAATGAAAGTTATATTTCAACTCTGCATAAAGGACATGTTGATTTATTTTTTCTCCACTTTTCTATACATGTCTTATGATATGTATGACCACATTTCAAAAGCACGCCTTCGTTAGATTGCTCCATACAAATAGAACATTCAAATGATATTATAATTTCATCTAAGGAATTTTGAATTGGATGTACTTTTATATCTAAATTTTGATTTGTGATATGTTTTAAAAATAGGTCTGAATATAATGTATTAGATCTTCGTTTTGTCATAATATTTTCAGCAATAAACGTCAGAATTTCTATACAAGCAAGTACAGTCTTAGAATCACGCATTCCAGTTTCACATGACGTATCAAAATATTTTAGTATACCAATAATATAAAACACAAAAGTTATACAATGAGTTATGCGCCAAAAATTGGGAGATTCAATTACCGTTACAAACAAACAAAATCGTTTAATTATATTAGCAAATGCAAAAATAAGTATAATATTATTAATGTAACATGATTGTAAAAAATATATGCATATGAAAAATATTTCTGTTATATTTAATATGGTTAATAATATATAAAATTTAATTTGTTTAATAGTTATAAAATGTATAAATAGTAATATTTCAATGATAAGATGATTTACGCATTCAAAAATCATTCTAGATATTAAAAATAAACATTTATTTAAATAAATATCATTTTATTAATAAAGGAGATGTACGAAAAGATTCGATCATTGATCAATGAATTTAAATATGAAAAAAATATTATCGATGTATTAAAAAATTCAACTGATTATTGTTTTGTAAATTATCAAATTGAAAATAAAGAACAATACTTTACACGAGTTTTAGAACGTTTTGATAAAATTAAAGAATTTGATAATATTAATTCATTGGAAAAATTTATAAAAGATAAGTATAGTATTAGTTATGATTCAGAATTTAAAACTGAGCTTTCAAAATTCGTGTATTTTATTTCTTATTTATGTAGCAATCTTATTATAAATAAGAATTTATTATATTTTTTAAAAAGCGATACTGAATTTTTAACTACTACATTCATAAGACTTCAGTTAATAAAAGCTAATTGGTCATGCAAGTCAATTGAAAAGTTTATTTCAAATAAATTTAGACAATATGTTATTGATGAAAATTTTTGCAACATAACATATATTTTTATTTATAATATACTAAACTATACAAAAGATTACATGGAAAAAGGAAGACCGAAAATTCCTTTAGTAGTAAAACAATTATGTATACCTTATAATAAACAAGAAAATAAAATGCGCATGAATAAAATATATTCATTTTATAAAACACTAGATAAAACAGATCTATATTATTTACTAAATTCAGAAGCTGTTAAAAATAATATCACATTATATAATAAAATTTTAAAATTAATAAATATTAAAAATTCTTAATTACTTTACCACGATTGTAAAGTAAATTATACAGATATATTAATTCTAAAATTCATAAATATTCCCCTATCATACGGAGTCATACTTTGAATTTCATTATATGCATTACGTAAAATATTTGTTATTCTTATTGCATCTGTTTGATCATCTGAAAAATTATTTCTAACATTTATAGGTTCTGTAATTAATTCAAATTTTGCTAATAATTTAACGACTGTAGCTATAACATTTACGTTTGTATCACTATTTCCAATTATTATTAATACTGGTTCTTTGATTTCTAATACAGTAGTATCATTTAATAAACGACGTTGATAAGCAGTTTGATAGAATAAATATTGAAGAGTTTGTAAAGCACAATTAACTCTTGCAATTACTTGTGTATCACTATAGTCTCCACTCAAAAGTCCTAACAATATTTCATATTGTTCGTTAAAACTATAAATTGTATATTGCCAAAAAGTACCATAATAATTATTTGCTACATTCCACATGTCAGCAAAATTTCTATCTGTAATAACTGGATTGGAAGACAATTTACGAATAATACGTAAAAATTTCTGTGTAGCAATATTACGTTGTTCCCCTGTTAAATTTCTAACTTGACGCATTTGAGCTTTATAGTCTAAATAATCTTGAATCAATGAGTCTAATGTTACATTAGCACGTTGTAATAAATCATGTAACACAAGTCTATCTTCTTGATTTAAACGTGCATATTCTAATATATCTTCGCGTCCTTGTTCATCTAACACTTCTAACATTTCTACTAATTCGTCATGTTGAGACGGATCTCTAATCATTTCGAGAATTTCTTCAAACCCTTCGAATCCTTCATTGTCTTCGTCTTCTCCAAAAGGATTTCTACCCATTTGACGAGCATTAAATTCGATTTGATCCAATCTATCACTAATTTGTTGTTCTACTGATCTTACTGGAACTGGAACTTCCACTAAAGTAAACTCTTTTCTACAGCTTGGACATGATGCAGTATTTTTTGACATTGCTTGTGCAAAACGTATCAAACAAGAAATATGATTATAGTGACCACAGCTCATTTTTTGTGGCAAATTTCCATTTTCGTCTTCACTATCTTGACATGCTTCGCAAATGATTTCGTCACTATTTTCTTCCACAGAAGGATTCTTTTTATTATAATATTCTCTCATACTTAAAACGGATGCAGTATCTGATTTTTTACCTAGTGAATCTTCAAGGCATTTTTCGTCGGTTTCTAAATTTGTACATGTAGGAACATGCGATTTAAGTCTACAAACTTTGACAAAATCATCAAATGAACAATTTCCTACACAATGATCACCTTTAATTTCTTGGAATTGTGCACGTAATCTATCTTCACTAACTCCATTAGGATCATTTTCACATACTTTATATAATTTACCTAACATAAGTCTTCTTAATAGATCAAGAGAGTCCATTCTTTTTAAAATCACTCAGAAAATATTCTTTTCCTATTTTCTGAGTTCATATATTTTTTAAGAAAAATAAGATTGTCTGCACTTCCTCTAATATATTCTACGTGCTTATCTTCAAATATTACACAAACTGTATATTGTAATGGATTTGTATAAAATACTATTCCTCCTGATATAAATACCGTTATTATCTTAGATTCGTTAATTCTAGCTTCTATAAAAGGTTCAGGGTATTTGCAGTTCTCTATGCTACTAGTTAGCAAATTATCTAATTCTTTACGTAATAATTGCTCCATGTCTTTACCTTCGTTATATTTTTTATATAAGGTTTCAAATGTGTCATGTGGTTCCAGTGAATCTAATGATAGCCATTTCATTGATTTTACAGATATTTCTGCAATATTATCTATATATTCTTGATATATTGAATAGTCAGAACTAATTGGCAAATCATCAATTTGAAAACCAATAATATATTTGAGTCTATAAAGTCTATTCAATCCATTATTTTTAACAATAAAATTATAACGATAAAAATCTCCACACTTTTTAGGTTCTATCTCATTTAGTTCTTTGACTGATAATATAAAATCTTCTTTCAATAATTTATCAATATCTGATTCATTCTTAACCCAAACTGTTAAAGAGTATCTAGTTGGATCAGATATTTCTAATTTATAAGTGCTAGAAATTTTATAACTACCAGGACAATCGCTAACATGAGTTCGTAACATATACTCATGATTACTTTGTTGATAATGACTTAATAAAAATTTATCACTAAAGTTTACATGATATGGTATTATTGAAAATAATCTTCTAAACCATATAGGTATTTCTATAATATCCATTAACCAACAAACTTCTTTTTTTGCATTTTCCAAAAATTCAAATTGATAAGTTATTTCTGTTCTAGCATCATAACATGGAAGAATAAATATATGTGGGAAATTTATTATAGACTCATTATTCGATATATATAAATAACGTTCTCCATTTATTTTACAGGTTATCGATTTAATATCAGAACCATTAGTAATTCTTATATTAGTGCAAATTAGATCTAATGCTGGATTTGTCCATGATCCTAATTCTTTTAGCATGGTTCTGCTATGATTAAAAAAATTAATGAAATCTTGTCTAGAATTATAAGCAATATTAGGCTTTTGCCCAAAATGTTTGCTTAATTTTTTTGTTATATCATCTAATGATAATGACTCAAATATAAGTTCTTTTGAACGTAACATTTTAATTTAAAAATGTTATCTTTAAGCTATATTATAAAGTGAACCATCCATTTTTTCCATCAAGAAAATCTATTGTGTATATATTATCAAAATATTCTTGATATCGTGGAGCTATTGATTCTAACGTATATTTGTTTGCCATTTGTATACATAACTCTGGCTCTATTGTATGTATAGAATTTATAGCCCTAATCATGTCTCTTAGAGTTCTACATAAGAAACCTGTAGTTTTCCATGTTTGATTTTTAACGTAATTTTCTCCCCAAAATTCTTCTAGATCTTCGTTATTGAAGATCTCAATTTTATGATCGCATAAAACGGTAGAATCTTTGTGTCCATAGTGATAAACTGTATGACCGAGAGATTTCATCATTTTGCAGAAATGAATGATACACTGAGTGAATGCACAACTTACGTATTCATAAGTTGACGCAGTTGTAGGCATTCCAAGAACGTGAAAAATATAAGTCATTTTTAAGATAATTTTAATACTAAAAATTATTTCAATTTATATTGATTAATTAAATCAATGAACTGAATATTTAATTGAGTAGGATCAATAATATATTCCGTAAAATCTTTATAGTATGTTTTTACTAGTTCAACGTTATCTTCTGTTTTTGCTTTATTTAATTCGTCTACAAATAATACTTCAAATACTTCGCTAATTTTGCAAATGCATTCATGTAGTAATTTTAGAAATAATTCTAAATCATTGATTTCGTTATCATCATCGTCTATTATATTTATAATATTCTGTTTTAATAGAGAATATACGACTGAATTTAGTCCGTAAAAAAGAGAACAATCGCCTTTATTATACTTACTACAATAAATGATGATTCCATTTAATAATTTATCTTTAAACTTAGTACATAAAACTTGTTCCTTAGACAATATGTCTTTTAATTTATATTCTGATAAGGCATATTTACACATTAAATCACCTAGTTGTTTTATGAAGTCATCTGATTTTCCTTCTAATAATTTCTTTGATATAAGATTAACCTGTCGTTTATATTCAAGATCTTTAATATTAAAATTTTTTAAAGGAATATTATTAACTATATCAGTTGCTAACATAATTCCGTTATTATCTTTTATTATTTTTTGAACATTTGGTTTTCTATATGTTAGAGTATTTAATTGTTTATTGCTTAGGTAATACTTGTTTTTAATATCAGTAGTTGATACAAGATGATTGTAAACTTCATCTGGACCTTTTGCTATTTGATCTTCGCTTATGTTTTTGAGAGAATTTTTAAGAAGATCATTAGAAATAGATTGAAGTATAATTTTAAGATTGAGATTATTATTGAGATTATTGTTAACATTTGTACTTAGATTATTATTATTGTATGTATTATTAATAATTGAAGGTTTTAAATTATCTAAGATCTTTAATGTAGCAGTTTTATTTTCAAGTAAAAGTTCGAGTGAATGAATTTTCTTCTCCATTTGACGTAATTTTTCTTCATAAGATTTTTCCATTTGACGTAATTTTTCTTCATTTGATTTTTCTAGTTCATTTTTCTCTTTAAACTTAAGCAAATTTTCATGATCTTCACGTTCTATTTTTTCTCTTACATTACATGTTATTTGATGTCTATTTAAGTTCGATTTAGTAGATAAACATTTATTACAATATTTACAACAATATTTTGACATATTTTATTTATTTAATAGTATAATTTTAAGCCTATAATAATAAATGATTAGTTTATGATTTTTATGATGTTAGTAATAATCATTCAGTAATAGAAAAATGATCAAAAATGATCAAAATGATTGATTTTTGATTTTTCAAAAATTTTTAAAAAATAAAAATCGCAAAAATTAGGATTTCTATTTTTTTGACATTTTTTCCAGTCATAATTTAGCCTTATTTTTAAAACACTAAATTTTTCAAATTTTTTTGAACAATTTTTTTGACCAACTTTTTTTTTAGTTTAACTAAAAAAAATGAACCGTTTTAAAAAATCCAAAAATTTTTCTTAAAAACTAAACTTTATATAAAATAAAGTTTATGACTTAAAGTAACCTATAAAATTATCATTATTTACTTCATTAATTAATTTTAATATATAATATTCAACGAACCTAGAATTATCAGATTTTTTATTTTCATTTTCTTGCATAATTTCTAGTTGTATTGATAATATTTTATTGATATCATCTTTATCAGTAAATAACCCATTTCCTAATACATCATTAGTATTTGTTGATACTTGAGAAGATTTATCAAATATATAAAGTATTGATTTTTTTGGTAAGACTGACATGTATTGTTTTATAACCAATAAACTATCTTTATTATAATTCGTTTCATTTATAAATATTACATAACACTTACTTTTAACCATATTAAAAAATACTATAAATGAGTAAAATAAAAGTTTCGTTTTATGATCAAATACATCTATGAAATTTGTTAATTTAAATGAATTAGTTTGTAATCCTAATGACTTATAGATGTCACATATAACTAATAGATTTTCATTAATTCTGAATGGATTTTTATTGAAGTTCACAACATACTCGTCATTAATCGAAACTTTATTAGATATATTTCCTAATAACGTTTCTAACGTAATAGTAGTTGTTTTACTTTTAGTGTATAAGTGACTTAACGAACTACTTACAATTGGTTCAATCTTAATTATATTATTTACACATGTCTTTGGTCTTTCATTTGTTGAAAAGTAAGAATTAATCACACTACCAAATTTATTGAAAGTTCCAATACTACTCTTATCTAATATATCTTTAATAAATGGTTCAAACGTTTCAATATTATCAAATATATAACATATAATTGAATCAGTTGAATTATATACTACGCCATCTTTTTTAAATAAGGCCTTGAATATATTATCAATATTTCTCATATATACTAATGATTTTTGGAGTAATACTAATGAATCAATTTCCATATTTTTAGAAAAAGTAAAATTAGTACTATTTATTATGAATAACATTGTTATAAAAAAATAAAAATCATTAGTAGTATCAACTTCTGCTATCCTAAATAACTGTTGAATATAATACTGCATTACGTTATCATTAAACTTTTTATTCAAAATATATAATAAAATTACGTTACAAATTGAATATCCTTCTATCTTATTAATAATATATGATTCTTCTTCAGTTGTTAAAGAATTATCATACGTGCTAATGATAGATGAATAATTATGGTATTGTGGAAAATATTTATAATATCCAGAGCGTAAAAATTCTGGAAATTTTAATCCAATGGTATTTGATAATATATTAACTAGAAATGTTGTACATGCGATGATATCTAGCTTATTTGAATATTCATTCATAATCAACTTTAGCAAATCAAAATTAAACTCAATTATATTCTCATATAGTACTTTTTCATCATCTGAAACAGCTTCATTCATGTGAGACAATAATTTTCTAATATTGAATAGAATTGTAAATAACATCTGACTATCTAATATATCAAAATTAGGATCATGCAATTCTTTTTTGATACTTATAACATTCTTAATATTATTGAATACATCGGCATAATTATCACGAGTGTATGATTTATTGAATGAACTTAAACAGTTCGAATATAGTATAGTTGAAATATGATCTTTTATCATCATTTGTTGTAGCTGGGTTAAATAAATTTTATTTTGGTCTGAAAGATTTTTAACTTCACCGCTAGTAATTATTTTAGGCGTAAACTTTTCTGTACCAACATTCTGTTTTAACATAGTAAACGCTTTTTGAGCTAAATTTTTTCTAATATTTCTAGATGATTCTTCTTTCGCATGTAATTTTTTCTTATCTTTCTGTTGTTTTTTTCGTAGTTTATTCTTTTCTTTCTGTTGTTGATCAATCTGATCTTTTTCAATTAGTAATTTTTCTTGTTCTTGCTGACGTTTTTGGCGTTCTAATGTATATCTAGTTTCTCTTTCTTTTTTCCATGTATCTATTTTATTAACTGCATTTTCTAATGCTTCGTTATACTTTCTAATAACATGCGAATGACCATCATCTTCATTCGGAAATATACATTCTTTTCCGAATATTTTTCTATTATCCACACATCTACGAAGATTATTAGCTTTTTCTTCATATTCATCCAAATCTATTCCTTCTTCGCTTAAAGGCCATTCGTTAGTTAAATAAGGAATATCATTAACTTTATCAGCTCTGAATGGTTTACATGATTCTTGATATGTTTTTAACAATTGATCACACTTGTAAACAGTTGATTGTTTTCGATTATTTCCAATATCAATCAATACATTTTCATCATTTCTTATTTCTAAAGAAACAGGGTTTGTTGTATCATTTAATATTTTAAAAATACGTTCTCTGTCACTAGGTAATAAATTATTCATATAAACATTAAACAAGATTGGATTTTCTCCGTATAGATAGTGTAAACTATCTATGAAATTTTGTTGATCTTCTTGTTTTTCTATTTTTTTGATGAATTTTTCAAATTCAAAATGACTATTCATTTTATTGATATATTGTTTAAGTTGCGAAATAGATAAATTATCTCCAGAAAGAGAAATTAGTTTAATGTGTTCTGCTAACTTATTTAAAGTTACGTCTTTTATTTTGGAAAGCAACATGGGATTAATTGCAGATAATATTTCTTTTATCTCTGATAATGTTTTTTCGTCTAGATCATTGATATTGATTGTTTTCTTAATACCGCAAATCATTTTAAACATTGGAAATGAGGTTGTTTTCGACAGAAAATCTTTTGACTTTAAGTTAGTATAACGTTTGTTTAATTGATCATCTGTAGCCTTAGCATCTAAACATAAATCATATAATGTTGTTCCTAATAACAAGTGTCTTAGAGAATTAAATAAGTCACTGAAGTCAGACATTTTATAATACAAAAATAAATTAATTAACTTTAAAGAATTAATAAGTACTAATAAATGACTGAAACATGCAATTGTTCAAGCGGAATGACCAAAGTAGCATTAGCTGTTTGGGATAAAGAAGGTTATAGTTTATGTGTAGTATGTAATAAACGTGATAAATCCGGATTTAGAAAATCAGAATCGCAAATGATGTGGGAAAAAATCTCTGGTATTTGTTATAAATATGATAATTTTGCAAGAGATCAAAAGAAAGAACGTGATGAACGTGAATTTATAGCGCAAAGTGTCATGCAAGAGTATAATTTTTTATTTACAAGATTTGATACATGGAAGAATCAAATGGTTGATTCCAATATTAAGATTCAAAAATTAATTGAATTGATGGAAGATTGTAAAATAGTTACTGAAAAAATTAAACATAATACTGAATACTTAAATCGATTACTAGATTTAGGTAGTCAAATTACACAATTACTTAAAGAGTTGTATAAGAGTTAAACTTTACGAATATTGTAAAGTTTAGATTTATTTACCATAAGGAGTGATCATATACACGAAACTTCCTAAATTCATTGAAGTTGCTCCAGGAGTCCATTTAGTATTACCACCATAACCATAAAGTACTCCATCTGCAACACAAGGAACGGTTGCCATACCTTCTGCGTTATAAATCGTATTAATTAGTTTACCTGTATATTTATCAATGAAGTATAATGCTCCATCTTTTGATCCTGAAATGACAACATCTCCGTGAGTAATAATTGATCCAGAATCAATTATACCAACTCCTAGTTCATGGACAAATGCCCATTTATAAAATTGAGATGCAGAAGTAGGTAAGTTAGCAATAACTTCTGGAATATTAAAACAAACAACAGTTGGACTATTTGAAGGAGAAAGTGGACTTTTAAGATAACCAAAATGTTTTTCTAAACCAGCTTCAAATACTTCATTTCCTGTTACAGCAGATAAAACATTTCCTGAATATTTTACAATAAGTCTTTCTCCGTCAAAAGATAAACCATTAAAAGGATTAACAAAATATAATGCACCTTCTCTTTGTCTCCAAACTAAAGCTTGAATATAATTATTTGAAACAATACCTTTTGAATAATCTAATGAAGTATCACCTTGAACTCCTGTAATTTTATTCATTAAGTTATTAAAATCAAATATAAATAATCTTGATTTATTAGTACATAATAAGTATTTACCATTAACAGTAATATTTCCAACAGTTTTATTAATGTTTGCAATTACACAACCTTTAGCACAATCTTGGTTAAAACCACCAGAATGGAATATACTTGTTTTATTAAATCCATATGCTGTTTGAATAGGAAAATCTGTAACATCCATATTATTCATTGGGATAACAAATTTAATAGCACCATTATTTGCGTTCAAACCAATAATAGAATCATTTAAACATCTGTTATAATTTGAACCTAAGTTATTATTTTCAAAGAAATTATCTATTGACGTCCACATATTACGTTGTGCAGTACGTGTATCAGCTATTTGTTGAGTAGTAGGTTCAGCTGGTAAAACTGTTCTTGTTCCATTTGATGCCATCCAATGATCTGCTCCTAACCAAACTGGATTATTTGCAATATATGAATTTGCATTTGATCCATTAAGAGTGCTCCAGAAAAATAATTCTTGTTCGTATGGTACATGATATGCATTAGCTGTACCAAACATAACTGTATCTGATGTTTCGTCGTATGTAAAATTTCCGTATACCGATGCACCATAACAAGATAATGCAGCAGCTTCGAAACTATTTAAAACTTTAACGCCAATTTGAGAAATATATAATTCTTTAACCACTGGTTGATAGTCTTGTAATGCACCACTTGCTGCAACAGTATAAAATGTTGTACCTGGAACTGTAACACTTTGTCCTTGTCTTGGACCATTTTGAACAATACCAGTATATGAATTTGTATTATTAAAAGTAGTACCGTTATTAAAAGTAAATTTTGCAAATTCATATCCATCTGGATTAACAACTCCAGTTAATAAATTGAAAGTACCTGAAGTTTTTTCTATACCAGTTGAAGGATTACCATCTTGAAATACATATCCGTTAATTAATGGATAATATATTTTAGTTCCTTCAATTAAATTTCCATTAGATGCTCTTCTAAATGAACCGCTATTCAGTAAATCACCTGCTTTATAATTTGCAGTAATTGATGAAAATTTCCATTTATATACAGCATGATCTCCTTCATCACTATATGCAAATACTTGACCTTTTCCTGTATAATAATTAAATAATTTTAATGTAGTACCATATGATGCATTTCCATATTGAACAGCAGCGGATGCACCACAAATAACTAATGGGCTAGTTCTTCCAACAGAAGGATTTGGCGGTAATACTGTGGTTGTTCTAAATTGAAAACCTGAAGAATTTAAAGCAAAATCTCCAAAGTTAAGATATTGACTTCCAGGTTCATATACATCAGCTCTCCAAACTAAAGTTAAATCAGAACATCTTATTTTTAAGATTGAATAATATTTAAATCCTTGACCTGTTGTATATATATGTCCATCATATATAACGAATGGTCCACGGGTTTGATCATCACCTGTAGTTTCAAGGAATAAAGTATTTGTTGAAGGTATTCCTGTAATTTCTCCCATAGGTTTAACCATAACAACATTACCTGTTTCTCTAGATTGTTTTACGAAAACTGTTGTTTTTGTTGTAAAAACATTTTGATAATTAGTCCATCCAACACCTGCAATTAATGGAATTTGAATTGGTCCATCTTCACCTAATTCCCATGGATAGTATACATAATCTTCATCACATACTCCGCAATATGATGCTTGTGCTGCTTTAGGATTAACTTGAACTGTTTTAAACATATCATAAGTTGGTAAACCTATTGATTTCCAGTTACTTAAAGTTGCTGGAAGATAATTTGTATTTAAGATATTAACACCAGGATAATTTGACTTTTGTCTGAGTACTCTGTTAGAATTTACAAATGTACTATTTCTAGCTGCAATTACTTCATTAACTGCAGTTGGATTATTAAAATAAATTGTTTGATTTGGCATTTATATTTGAAAAGAAAAAATATTTGCATTTTTTTATTTTTATTATTTATTTTGCATTTTTTTTACTAACTTTACGGTTATTGTAAAGTTTAGATTTCTAAATATCGTTCGCAAAATTCCTTATTGTTAGTTATTATTAAGAATCCCGTATTAGACTAACAACTTTCACTTTATGGTAAGAATTAAAAAGCTTAAAGATAAATTTGCTTTTAGTAAAATGCAATTATATATTACAAAAGTTGATAAAACATTATCTAAAGAAGATTTAACTAATTATTTCAAATGTTCTGATATAGTATTATCAGAAGATAGACCAAAATTTAATTATGGTTACGTTACATTTGATAATAATGAAAGATATAACGAATGTTTATCGTTAGGAACTCATTCTGTAAATGGACATGAGTTTTATACAAAAGAAGTTAGAGCTAAACGTAATAATGATAATATATTAATTGTTTATGGATTAAATAAATCATTAACTGTTGAAAACATAGGAAATTTTTTCTCAAAATGGGGAACTATTACTGATGTTTCTGTATCAAAACCAAATCCAAAATTCTCAGATAATAAAGCATATATTACATTTTCTGATTCTAGTTCAGTTTATGCATGTTATGAAGAATTAAAACAATCAGGAATGGAATTAGATGGAAGTGTGATATCAGTTTCTCCAAAAGTAAGAAAAACTGTCACAGAAAAACCAACTAAAGTAAAACGTACAAAATTAGTATTAACTGAAAAACAAGAAAAACCAACAAAAGAAAAAGTACATTTTTTTACTTTAAGAATTAGTAGTAAAGATGAAACATTAATAAATAATTTTAAATCTAATTTTAATGGTGGAATTACAGAATCAACAATATCTGAATTTTTTGGCCCAAATGCATCTTCAGTAAGAGTATCAATTAGAAATTGAAAACTTTACCTTTAGTAAAGTTTGACTAAATACCAAATGGAACTTATTACACGTTATAATGGTTCTAGACCATACTATGTAAATATTAAAAATGGAATCGTTAATGTATATATTAAATCTGAATGCAATTACGAACACTATGATAATAGTGACGACGAAATAGGTGAACAAAATCCACAGGATGAGTCATTTTATTTGCAATGGAGTAATTTATTATTACATGGAAATGATCATAATTTGGAAACTGATTCAGAAACTGATTCGCAAAACGAAAATGAATCTAAGTATGAAAGTGACATGGAAGATAGATATATGTTAGAACAACAACGTAATATTGAATATGATGAAGAATTAGACTCTTATAATTATAAAGTTCTTTGTTTTTCATGCATGTATACAAACATTTTGACTACTAATAATTCATGTTTAATTGAGATAAGAAATAATGAATACATTTTCATTGGTAAAAATATAATAAAAGTTCAAACTCTATCACCAATTGTATATTTTGAGTCAAAAGTAGGTAATTCCGATGTATATAATTCTTGGGCTAAAGATTTATGTAATAACTACTATTTATTTAACGAACATGTGATATTACTAAATAATGAAGACACCTTATGTGATCCTTATAAATACTATTTTGAAAATTATGTTATTTGCGATATACAAGAATCTTTATGCGAATTCGATATTAAGCGATTTTTTTGTGGTATGGAAGAATACATTCTTACATGGTCTGTTGATCCTTGTTATGATTATGTACGTATGACAAATAATAACTTAAATCTAGTCGTAGTTTCTAAATTTAATGAGATTAAATTTTTAGACAGATCAACATGGTTTGAATTACATGAAAAATTTGGATTATATAAAGGATTTCAGTCTATGAATCATACTATTATACATCAAGTAACGTAATTACTTTACAGTAAACGTAAAGTAAATTAAACTTGAGCATAGGATAAGTGTTTTGGATTATGACTTACTGATTTATACCCACGACTTTCGTATTTCTTAATACGGGAAGAGAATACTTCATCATCTTGAACTCTAACGTCTTTTAATAATCTATTGTAACCAGCAAGGGTTAATTCTTTGTAAAGTTTGTTCATGTATATGGCTTTTCCGTCATAAATATTTTGACAAACACTCATGTCGAAAGTTCTGACATGGGCTTTAGGATAGTCTGTCTCCAAGTAGATAAATTGGATTTTCTTTCCTGAATTAGTCCATGTTTTTACGTCTTTAACATAAGGAATTTTTTTATAAATACGTTCTCTTGATTTTTGATATTCGAAATCAATTTTGGTCTGGTATATAGTACCTTTACCAGATTCTATCCAATCATTACTAAAATCATTAGGACTGATTTCTTGAGATGATCCATTTGGAAAGAAAATATCGATATCACTATCGAAATTACTTATTTCACTAAATGGTTTTATACACCATAATAACGAACCACCAGCTATAATTGCTCCATTTTCAATTAAGAAGTTATCTAATAATTCTTGATCTA
>VFQS010000248.1_pt1 | contig 70088 bp, 119 predicted proteins | sample 3512361 | NCBI WGS metagenome assembly VFQS01 (sample SAMN10412375, study PRJNA504923) | tailings metagenome | isolation source: Relicate 1 Philex TSF3 active mining | place: Philippines | reverse complement strand
GATTTTGGCGATCCTTGTAAGCTGACATTTTCGCTAAAGTTCAATGATGAGCAATGTGGTGAGATGTCAATATCATTCCCATCTCTGCCACACCAAATCGTAGAGCGTAACTCTGATCTGATTGAAACATTGAGCGATTATGCTCTTGAACAATGGAATGAGTTTCAAGATTCTTTGCCGAAGCAAAGCGAATTGAACTTGTTTGCATTGCCTGAATTAGCAGAAGTTGAAATTGAAGCGGCTTAATAATATTGAGGTGGCTACTATGCTGAATGAAATCGTTAACTGCGTTGAAATTTGTGGTGATTGCGGCGTGGAAAAGTATGGCAAGCTTTTCAAAACTAAGCATGATGTCAGGTTGCACAGATCAAGCTCAGCAGATTTTATTAAGACTAGGATTTGCAAGCATTGCGATAGAGGAAACTGCATTAACCGCGATGGCAAAATTGATAAGCGATTTGATGTGAAGCTTTGATACGAGTTTTGTTTTAAAGCACTTTTTGCGTTGATTTACAAGGCTTTTGGCGATCGCCATATCTGAAATTGGTTTTGCTTTAAAGCACTAACCCTCATCTAACTTCATCGCATTTTCATATTGATAGGCGATCGCTGAAAATATCAAAAATCTAAGCATCAAGTTTTTTCTTAATTTCGCTGACTTCTTGCTTTAGCTCATCTAATTCTTTCTCTATAATTTCAACGCGATCGCCTAATGTCGCATTTTTTTGTATGCCCAATTCTTTTTCTAGGGCTGTAGTTACTATTTCTGTTTTGGTCTTCTTTGTTTCAGCAATTCTTTGCGCTATCGCTTCATCCAACTCATCGGAGATATTAACCCCCAGAAATTTAGTCATATTTAACTTAATAAAATCAAATTAAATAATAACTTGACAAAAGCTATAAAATCTCATTTAATCTTATTTTATAAGCCCATGACGCACACCATCGCTCACGCCATGACGCACACTCAAACCCATATTGAGCTTAGCGTTAAGCAGATTATTGAAGCATACGGATTTGCGAGATCAACTTTTGAGGATTGGCGCGATGCCGTATACGAAGGAGTTGGTGATCCTCCGTATAGTCGAGATGAATTAAAAATCATTCTTGAATATGCCGAAAAGCGCACTGCTAACGCTTTTGGAGCTTCTAAAAACAAAAACAAAAACAAAATCTCAAGAGTTCTCAAGACATTATGACAACAACTACCTATAAGTCAAAAGCAGAGCTAAAAGCGGAGCAAAAAGCGTCTCAAGATGCAAAGTCTCAAGACAGCATCCCAGTAATTGAAGGGCTAGAGTCAAGTTTAGAAGCTTTGTATCAAAAGCATCGCAATGAAGCTCACGTATTAGCCCAAACTGTGAGATTCCGAGCATACAAAGATGAACTTGAGGCTGCATTATGTTCCCCAAAAATTGACGAAGGTTTTTTGTCCAACTTATCCAAGAATTACAGCCCTGTAGCGCTCAATCATGTTCCTACGCTCTTGCTAACTCAATCTGGTGCTGATGCTGAACTTGATGCGTTATGCGTACGCAATGACGAACTAGTCGAGAAAGAGGGGCAGGGTACTCTCACTACCGAAGAATCCGAAGAGCTAGCACAGCTTCAAGCCAAATTAAAAGATTTAGGAATAATTAAATAATCCAAGCGCTCCTAAATTTTCTTGCTGCGGTCGCTGGCATCCCTGCTAATTGGGATACCGAAGAACATCAACAGCAATGGTTAGAACAAAGACGATTGGATGAAGAGGATGAATAAACTTTTGCGGTGGTTAACCAATGAGCCGCCTGTGACAAGATTCGATCCGTCCCTTGTAGCTGCCTATAGAGGTAGCTATATTCGGGGCGACAAGGTTATCGACAGTAATGTAACTGCTGTTTTAGCTAATGGCGCTCAATTTGATTTATCGGAATCTGAATTAGAAAACCTAATTCAGGATGATTTGTATTTTTGTGGTGAGCATCCTTTGTTAGCTGCAATGAGGAAAAAGCAATGATTCAATCTAAAGATCAGGTAATTGCACTTTTAACCTTGCTCTGCATTTTTGGGAGTATTACCTGTTTTTCACTCGGTTTTGCATCGGGGTTTGTGTTCCAAAAAGGGGTGAATCATGCACTCAGAAGTTAAGGTAAAGCGCTCCACATTGATAATTGGGTCAATATGCTTAATAGTAGCTACGGTCGTTATTTACACCCCAATTGCACTGCCCACAATGGTTAGTGAGCATGTGTTAGCAAAAAAGAGAATTGAAATTCAAAGGGCTATACAAGATGCGTACAACTCAGCAACAATCAAGCCTTAAATTGGTTTACGCGATCGGTATTCCTATGGTGACAGTGATTGGAGGTCTATTTGTTTCTACCGTTTATTTAATTGGTCTTTACCTCTATTCAACTTATCTAGAGCCAAAGCCAACAATTTTAGAGCCAGTTAAACAGACACAACCTAAGCTGATTCCTCAACCTGCAATACGGGGAGAGTTAGAGGAAAAGTACCGCAAGTATTTGCGACTCTCTGGCTTCAAAGACAATGTAAACCTTAAGTCTCTTACTGATGAGCAATTGATAGCTGAAAACCAAAAACTAGAAAAAGCACTACGCGAAGCATCATGACACTAACACGCGATTTTCATCCTAGCCAAGTTCTATGGGTTGACAAAACTCAAAGATATAGTTTATGGGGCGAAATCGCGTGTTCTTTTTGCTCATGCTCTTTGGTAGTCGCTTTAATCCTTTCTAACAACGGTTATGGGAGGTTAGTAATTTACTTTAATCAGATTGTTCTAGGTGCTGTCACCTATAAATTTTCTCGATTAAAAAGGATTACTAGCGTTCCCACTATTTCTTCTTATGAAGTAGCTAATCAGGGATTTGAGGCTCATTTACAAGCGTCTTATGCGCCGCCTAAACGTGAAGTACAAGTAATAGCGCCAGAATCCGCTAAACCTTTGCTATCGCATCCAGTCATCAAGGCTCTATATGAGCAAAAATTAGAATGCAATCTGGTGGATGAACTTAAATCACCTTCATTTGTTCGCACGATGGTGAAGCCTATCAATTGCACAGCTTCCAAAGTGTTAGGGATTGGCAAAGAATTACAGTTAGATTTGGCTCTTGATTCACCGCCAATTATGTCGATTAGTAAAGGTGCGATCGCTATTGATACCCCAAGAAGCGATCGCCAAATTGCTCGATTTACTGATTACTGGAAACCTAGCCAAAAAATAGAAGCGGCGATCGGTGTCGATATTAATAACAAGCTCGTATCGATTGATTTATCGCATCCAGAAACTTGTCACATTTTGGCGGCTGGAACTACAGGATCAGGTAAGTCTGTGTGGTTGCAAAGCTTGTTATTGTCGCTACTGATTGGGCGATCTCCCGAAGAATTGCAAGTGGTAATTTGCGACCCTAAGCAAGTCTCATTTTTTGCTTTTAAAAACTGTGCCAATTTGCTTACCCCAATCATTAGTAGCCCTGACGAAGTTATCCAGATTGGTAATTGGTTGATTAGCCAAATGGAAAATCGATATAAATGCTTTGCTGAGTATGAGGTTGAAAATATTGATCAGTACAATAGTAAGGTTTCAAAATCTGAGCAATTGCCACGCATTCTCTTCTTGATGGACGAATACGGCGATCTAAAATCTGCTTGCAATAAAAAGCAATCTGATGAAATTGAAGCTATTAATATCCGTATTGGAGAGAAAGCGCGCGCTAGTGGCATTTCTCAAGCGATTATTACCCAGAGAGCGCTTAAGGTGATAACCCCACGTATTAGAGCGAATTGCCCAGCTAGAGTGCTTTTAAAGGTTGCGGAAAAAGGTGATACGGAATGCATTTTAGGTGATGTCTCCTATGATGGGCGTGATTTATTAGGTCGTGGTGATTTGTTCTTTAATGGCGATCGCCTTCAATCTTTGCTCTGCGAATCTAGTGATTTTGCAAAGCTCAATAAAGGAGAGCCTGTATACCAGTTAGAAGATTTAGCATCAATTAGCGCTGATACTTCTAATTCTTCGATTCCGTCAAAGAAAGTTGCCACAGATAGCCAAATTACTGCACCCGTGCTAAAAGCGATTATTAATTTTCTTGATGGTCGCGATTGGCAAAGAGATAATTATATTAAGCAATCAGTTCGATTACTGAAGGAACGGGATGAACCAATAGAAACTATTCAAGAATATTTGCAATATCTTGAAGCGCAAGGCGTTCTTGAAACTCGCAATGCTGGTAGAAATGGATTAGAAGCTAGGAAAGTAAAATGAAATCAGCAGAACTAAAAGAAAACATGGCAGTCAAAACTATCGATTCTGCATTGCGTCGAGAGAATCGAGCCAAAGGATCAAAGCAGGGCGTAATTGTAAATCCCTCAGTTGTTAAAAACGGTACTGTTCCAACGGTGCTTGTGCAATTCGAGAAGGAAACTGAGGCGCGATATGTGCCGATCGTGCGGTTGGAAGTAGCATAAAAAAATAACCAAGGAAACTACAATGCAAGAATTTTACAAAAGAAGTGGTGATGCGGTTTTGGCTGAAAAACTAATGCGATTAGGTCAACCTTTAGCTGTGTGGCTAACTGATGCAGACGATGTTACGACTTTTCATTTGATGCACTTTGGAGAGGATGGTGCTTATATTGATGGAAAGCTACAAGAGTCACTTGAATGGCAGACAAGCTTTTTTACTTTTGCGGATGCTAAACAAGCAGGGTTTTTGCTACCTATAGATGATCCTGTTACTCCTTTGCAGCAAGAGATTGCCCTACATGAAACTACAATCAAAGGATTTGAGGCTGCTTTGGAATTGGCTAACGAGAAGGTTACTAATAGAAATCGTGAAATCCGCGAACTTTCCGATTTGAGGGATGCAAATAATTCTGATAATCGCGAACTTTCCGATTTGAGGGATGCAAATAATTCTGATAATCGCCAACTTCTTGAAGAATGCGATCGCAAGATTGAAATCCTAGGAGATAATCTTGATCGCGCACGGTCTGAACATTGGGAGCAACTTCGGGCGATCGTTCAGATGCTTAAACCTATTAAAAACAATGCGTTTGGCAGTAATAGCAATGATTACACTGTTGCGTTAAAACTTGTTATTGCAGTCATCCAAGATAACATTGCTAGACTCGACCCAAATTTAGAATAAAAAATAGCGTCGCTCCTCATAAAAGCGATCGCTATGGCGCAAAATTCTTCTAGTTAGTAAGGTCTTTTAATAATTCTATCAAACAAAAAAGCGCTCATCACTTGCTCGCAAAGGATGGCGCTTTAGCTTTTTAGAGAAGGAAACGGGTCTGCTCTTGTATTATATCTTGAGTCTGCTCGGCTTTCCCCTATAGAATCAAGCATTTAAATAATAGCCATAGGTTTACCTAACCTAGGATGGAAACCTTGAGCGAAATCACAATTGATCGCCATTAAAAAAGCTAGCTGTTCATCAGTTTCCACACCTTCGCAGACAACCTTAATCCCGTACTCTTGAATTGTTTGCACAATAATTCTAATTGTTTGTCTCATGCGTGGTTTTCCTAGATTTTGTATAAAATACATGTCTAACTTGACTTTTAGCTTTTGCGGATCGCCAAAAAACTCAAGTACTTGCAACATCTGTATAATTGAAGCCATCCCAAAATCATCAAGCGCGATCATTATCCAGTCCATTCTACTGATTTGTTTTAGCGACTCCAATTGCTCCAAATCACACATATCTATAGCAACTCGCTCTGTAATTTCCAAGGTAAGCTTTGCATGTTTGTAGGCTTCTAACACTTGGATTAGATCAGGGTGGGTTAGTGATGTTGCACTGAGGTTGATAGCAACAAATCGATCTTCTCCCAATTTTGCCCAATCATTAAAAGCTTGCGAAATAGCAAACTTAAATATCGCGAATATCGTATCAGGCTCGGATTCTGCCTTATTAATAAATGAGTTGGGATATCTAATACCATTTGGGTGATTCCAACGCATCAACCCCTCATAACCAGCGATCGCCATCGTGTTTAAATCGATTATTGGCTGATAATGCAACCTAAACTCACCAGCATTTATACCCCGTTTGATATCGATCATTTTATCAACCCCTCAACTGGCGATCGCTGTAACAATCGATAAAGCATGGCGCTACAATTCCTGATTATCGACTCTCTTAAATCAACGGCTGCAATATAATCTACGTGCGATTTATAGAAAAAATGCAAGGCAAGAATCCAAGCGGTGCTATCTTTTTCACCTAATTTGTAATAAATCACATAGCTTGTATTGTAATTATTTAAAAAGCCTTGATATTGTGGTGCATCAGATATTTGATCGGTTTCTCTGGTGATAAAGCAATCATCATTAAATCGTTGCAAAATCTTTCTCACGCAATCCGCTTGATTATCCTGTGGAGAAAATACGATTTTACCAATTCCATCATTCAGCACTTCCTGAGCTAAAGGGATCATTGTGCCGCGTTTAGAATTCATCTCCATTAGCAATGCCCTTTCAGCGCCTGTTTCCCCCCTAATTGTTTGCAATATATTCGATATTGTTTCTAAATCCGCATACGGACGTTTTAATCTTGAATACCAACCATAAACCCGTGGTTTTATCAAGCGATCGCAGGCTAGCCATGCTAAAAAAACTAATACAGTGCTACCAGTAACACCTGCACCCCATGATAAGTTGGGTGGGATTTCCCATTGCTGTTGATTTGGGTTTTGTTCTGTAATCTGCTTATTTTGAGCAATATTGCTTATTTGCGCGATAGAATCTGCCATTATCGCTTTGATTGTAATTTATTACATTAATTATCGCTTAATCCCCCCTAGAATCGCCTATACCTGAAACCAATTACTTCCAGATTGTCTTTTAAAACGGATTGACAGATTAAGCGTGGATGCTTCGGCGAAATCAATAAAGCTGAATGTCGCTGATAATTCACTGCTGCTGACAACAAAATCCTGTGTTAATACCTGCTCATTACAGGTTGCTTCGATTGTTAAAAGTTCGTTATCATAGCTAGCACCATATCTATAATCAAACTCTAGCCAACGTGTGAGCGCAAAAAACACAAAGGTTTGATTATAACTAGTTACAGGATTTGCGAGATTTATTGTTAAACTCAAACCTGACTGCGTATAGCTAGTAATAGTGTCTGATAATGGCAGAGATCGGGATAAAGCACCGCTTCTAATAGAGTTTGCATCGGTATCTAATCCTGCATAAAAGTAATACCCGATTGGCTCAAATAACCAGACCGTACCATCCCAAAGCACCTGATCAAATCTCTCAACGGACTCTGTTAATCCCCAAGAACCGTCAGCCGTACCGCTATTAGTGAACACATAAAGATCCCCTTTAGAAGGGCTAACAGGGGCTGTATCAGTAACCAATACTTCGGCAATTTGTTGGATTAAATAATCATCTCCTACTGGCTCCAACGTCCACACAAACCCGTCCCAATAAGCCTTACTGTATTTATCGACTGCTGTAGTACTACCCCATGAACTATCAGTAATTCCACTAGCGTTAAACAAGATCCTAAATCCTGCGTCGTCTACTGTTGGCGTTGGTGCTGTTGATTCTGGTGCTGCGTCACCCAACGCAGTATTGCGAAGTGCTAAGTCGTCAAAACGGTATCGCATTTTTGCGGGTTGTGGGAGCATTGCAAAAGTCATTTTGTCTAACCCTTTTATCCCCACACTTTTATATCTGTCGTTACGTTTTAGGGTTATCGTTTGGATATTGATCGGCGGCGCATAATGGAAAATACCAATAGGCAACTGGGTAGGAAATCCCACAAATTCCATATCGCCAGTACCATTAGGGGAGATCTCGGAAATACCTGTGTTAATAGCGAAAAGGCTATCAAAAACAGGATTCCAAGCACCTGAAACCGTGTAACCTACCTTGATTTTATTTTTGGTCGTTCTACCTAAGTTTGGATTGGCGATAAATCGATTGTTTACTGTGACCTGTGAGCTTTCAAGGGTAGGACGTGTATCACGATAATCAAACAGTTTGAATCTAACTACCGCCCTAGCTTTTTCGGCAACTTTTCCGTTATAAAAAAAGATTGCTCCGTCCTTAAAATCTTCTTGATCAGGGTTTGCATAAGTTATTTTTAACGTACCACTGCCTGATAAAGGTGTTTCTGTTTCCGATAAAGTGATAGAAGCATAACTACCGCCATCTGGCTTAAATTCAAACGTTGCACCAATAGCGCCACCTTTGACCGCTAGATTTGTACTGCCTTTAGCCTCTAAATAAAACTCGTAAGTTACTAAATCGTTTGTGAGCAAAGAATAATATTCAATCTCATCAAACCAAAAATACAGTACGTCTTTTTCCTCAGTCACCTCATTAATAACAGGCGGCTGATTCTTAGCGTCAACTCTTTGCAATCCATTAGACGATGGTCGCAACTGCACCCGATCGCCGATCGCCATCGATTTATTACTAATCAATCGATGTCCTGATGTTTCGCCAATCTGCCCATCAACCTGCACAATATCCGTACCATCTTCGGCTTTGCCTAGATATGTCGCGTTTTGGATGGATGGCTTAGGCTTTGTCACACGCTTCATTCTGTCGAGGCGCGTTTTATCAGCATTGGCTTTGGCAATATCTTCTAAGCTCATTCGCTTTGCCTTGCTTTTAATATAGAAATAACTCTTTGCGCCATTTCTTCAGTAGTTATAGGCTTAGCGCCATTAGTGATCGCCTGTTTTCTCTTGGCTTCTGTAATGTCGTAATGTGTTTGGATTCTATGGTTTTGAAACCACTCTTTCTTTAGTCCTAAGCGATGGGCAAATTCGTGTAGTTCGTTTAAATCATCAGCGACAAGATGACACCATTTTTTACCGCGCCAAGGATGGATAGGTTTGTCAACGTAGATCATAGGTAATACCAAATCAATATAATTATTAAAACAATAATTGCTGTACTAATATCCATTACTGCCAATCTCCTCTAGTGATGCCTTGAGAGACAATTACCGATATTTGAGCGGGCGGCTGTCGATAATTCAAGGGCAAATAATTCACGATGCCCCCGTCTGGTGTTTTGGCAACACCTAAACCTGAATCAAAGTCAAATCCCACATGCTGCGCGATCGCAGTCTGTGGAGTATTTTGAGTTAATGCGATCGCTCGTTGCACTCTGGCAGATCTATCAGAGTCAAGCCGCGAAATTGCTATTGATGCTAAGTCGTTCATTTATTTAAACCCATATCCAACTTTGTTAGCAGGTACGATGATCGGCTCGTTTACGATTACATTTTTTGAGGCTGCTAACGTAATTCTAGCTAGCAGATTGCCAGAGCTAGAGGCATCATGAGCAGTGATATAAAGTAGCCCCGTTACAGCATCCGCACTATCGCCAAAGTTTAAATTATTGGGGTGCAATATTTTGCGATAGCCTTCGGTATCAGTTGCGGGTGATGTCCATCCCGTTGAGGCGATCGCTAATCTGCCAGATGGTCTTATAGTAGTTGTCACCTCGGTAACAGTGCCATTAGCGGCGGCTGCTGTAGCTAATCCGATATAGGTGTCAGTTGGTGCTGTTGGTGGTGTGACACCTAGTACTAGCCATCCCAGAATCATGTCTGCTAGATAGTTTGAGGCGATAGACGTATTAACTGGCAAAACGATCGCCCCTGCACTAACTGAGATAGTGTCGCCATTACCAAAGGGAATTGATGTCGGATTGCCTAGGGAATCACGAAAAGCATCGCCCCATAGGTAATCTGAACCGCTCCACATACTCCAATAAGTAGCGCTTCCTGCGGCTGTAGCAGTTCCCCATGATAGAGAGCCTGATGATTTTGTCTGTCTGGTATTGCCTAACGTGGCGATCGCGTCAAAGCCGCTATAAGATGCCCTTCCAGAGCATACTGATCCTGTAATTTCGTTGGCTCCGTTGTTACTAGGATCGCCATTGTGCAAGCCAAAAGTAAGCGTAGGAGTAGAACTAAAGTCAGTTCCTTTGAACCAATTCAATATTTGATCGCTGGTGTAAATTCCGATGGACATATTAGCTCCTAATTAAAAATATTGATGTTGGCTCTAAATAATTTGGCAAAATGATCGAGCCTGAAAAATCGATTAAGAATGGCTCTACAGGTAAATAATCAGGTGCGGTAATCAAGCCTGAAAAATCAATCAAAAACGGCTCGACACTCAGCACAATTTCAACAGGGCGCGTTATTACCGTTGGTGTTGCGGCGGGTGCAGTGCCACAAAGAATGCCATTGAAAGCGGCGATCGCTTCGGTTTGATTAATCGCATATTGGATAGAGTCGATTTTCAGGTAGTACACCAATCCCACAAAAGGATCGGTGACAGCTACCTGCTTAAATGGCACAAAATCAGCGCTAACTGGTACCGCTCCCACAAATTGCTTGCCTTGCGATCGCCCCGTTAGGAACTTGTTAAAGCTCTCGCCATAGGCTGTTAGTTGCGGCTGTGTGTTTGCGAACTCTAGGTTTATTGTGCGCTCGCGAGGTCTGAAAGGATCTTCGGCTAACTGCTGAGCTTTGACGATTGCTGATATTTGGCGATCGGTTGTCGTGTTGCTACCAATATCGCCGAAACTTGTCGGTGCGCCTGTGGTGTCAGGCTCAGTAATTGATGATTTCTTAGCTAATGCGTTATTAAAAGATCTACCTTCTAAGCCATTTAAAAATTCATAGGATTTGGCTAAAGCCTCGTAAATTATGGTTGTTTTATTCCACAATCCATCTTTTACTTTTACCCATTCTGTTTCTGTTCTTCGCAATGGGGCAATACCGTTATTAAAGTCTCTACCTTCTAAGCCGTTCCAACGCTCATAGGATTTAGCTAAAGCTTCAAACTCGTTAACTATAGTTTTATAGCAAAGCCCATTTTGCAGAAAATACTGCGTTGTTTGTTTGCTTAACGGTGCTAATGCGTTATTAAAATTCCGACCTTCTAACCCGTTCCAAAATTCATAGGATTTAGCTAAAGCCTCATCCACTTCTACTGTTGCAATTACGAGGGTATTACTAACTGTTTGCAAACTTTTTCTAGTCTTGCGAATAGTAGCAATACCGTTATTAAAGTCTCTACCGTCCAAACCATTCCAGCGCTCATAGGATTGTGACAGTGCCTCTACTTCAACCACTTCCCCATTATTGTCTGATGCCGTCACATCCTTAACCACACCAGTAACAACAGTACGCTCCAATGGCTGCTCTGATATTTTGCCAATCGATTCCCACGACTTTTCATCAACACCGATCTGATAGCTGAGATCGCTAGTGCCATAGGTCAAGTTATTAGGAGCCGCGATTACTGTCCCAGCCGTGTTGCAGCGCAAATGATAACCCGCTTCATCTGCAATTTTGCCTGCCATTTGCAGAAAGTTGCCTGATGTCTTAGGCAATGCGTAATCAATGGGATACGGTATCGAACCAATCGAATTGGTAATTCCCAAATAAGTAAGGATATTGCTAATTACCGTACCGCGATTTAATGGAGTGCCAACGGTAACGCCGCTTATATCGCGATTTGGCTCTGGTGGAAAATTTTCGAGAGCTAAGCGACAGCCTATTTCTAAGCTCATCGTAGCCTTGCCGCCTATCTCGCGTTTTGGCGCTTCTGGTATTGCAAGAATATAGAGCAATTGCCCCGAACAATTAAGGTAATTCCCCCCGACTTGAATCGATAATGATTGCCCCCGCTTCCATTGCGTAGGATTAACTAAAAACAGTGGCGAGCTTGGTAGTCCGTAAAAATTAGCGGGAAATATAAAGTTGATAGTTCCCCTAGTAATTAATAAGCCATTTCCACATTCATATTCTGGTGTGCCAATCTGAATGCCAGAGCTAGGATCGATCCATTGACTCCAATCTTCAGAGTCGATCATTAATGTGGTGACGCGAGAAGAGATATTGACGGTCATACTGCTAACCCTCCATCAAATAGAGTTAGCTGTCCCTTTGGTACTTTGGGCGGCTTTTTGGCTTTTACAGGTGCGTTAGGGTCGTGGTTAGCTATCCTGTTACGCATTACCTCAAAATAATGCTCATCTTTCTCAATGCAGATGTAGTTGCGATTGGTGTTGATGGCGGCGATCGCTAATGTGCCACTCCCTGCGGTGTTGTCTAGGATTAGTTCGCCTTCTAGGGTGTAGGTTTTAGCTAGATATTCGTAAAGTGCAACAGGTTTTTGGGTGGGGGCTAGACCTTTCTCTTTACCATTGCAAGAATTAATATTTAATATGCTTCTTGGGTAACTTTTATCTATGGGTATAGTTTTTTGATTTGCTCTGCTTTTGTATTCTCCATAACAATTAGTCTTTCCACTTCCTAGATCGGGTCTAATATCTTTTACTGCTTTGTCAGTAATTTGAGGATAATAATTTTCTTTTTTTAAAGCAAAAATACAAATATCTTCGTGCTGAGAAAGTGGTCTAATTTTGCAATTTAAGAACCCTGTAGGATGAGATTTTTTATAAACAAGAGCATACTTAAACCACTTAGGATTACTCATCACAAGCGCACTGGTAAACGGTTGCGAACCAAACAAAGCGATCGCGCCATTAGGCTTAATGATTCGCTTGTACTGCTCCCATAGCGGCTTAAAGGGAATGACTACATCCCACTTGCAAGCCGTGATGCCAAATGGGAGATCTGCAATTATGCAATCAATAGAATGATTGTCTATATCCTTCATCACCTCAAGGCAATCACCATTAATAATGCTGTTAGGTGCGATGCTCATATCTTTACCCCCGTCTCTTGCAGTTCAAATACCACAGCACGGTTGCCTACACCTGTATCAATACCGAAGATAGGCTCGCGAGGCATATAAACCTGTAGCACTGGGTAATAATAGATCCCCCCGTTACTTTGCCTTGGTGTAGTTCCCGTTACGTGCGATCGCGTTTTAGTTGCTGCTGTTTTGCCTTCTTCAAAATATTCTGTTTGCCAATCAGAAAGCGTTAGAAATGGCGATCCTAATTCGCGTCTTAGCTTGTCCGTAGTCCAAAACATTGCCCTTAAAGTATCAGCTTCACCCATCGATACTTTTGCTTGAATGTTGTACCTTTGCGGATCTTCAAAATTGATACCAGCAAGGATAAAATTCCCATTTACGCTAAATGTCCCCTCACCAGATAGCGCTACTGATTCCCTAGGCTGTTTATTATCGATAAACCATCGAAATATAACGCTAAGCACTACTCTAATGCTGTGCGTACCACTGCCCCCGCTAAGGCTTATTGCTGATCCGCCTTCAGTTGCACTAACTTCTATGATCGATCCTACGCTCACGACGCGATACACAGTATTTAGTGCTAATCCCGTTGGTAATGTGCCTGTAGTCGTGAAGGTCACATAATCATCCACTGCAAATACTTGCGTTGATGGCGTGATGGCGCTACCGCTAAACGTGAATGTGTAGCTACGTCCGTAATAAGTGAGGGTGAGATCGCCGCGAGCCATGTTTTTTGTTTACATAATCAATGATTGATCATGTTAATTATAATTGTGAGATAATTATAAGGCGACCGATTGCGATCGCCTATAGCTTGTAACAGCAAGCTCATCACAAATCTAAAAGGACTAGATGTATAACTACAAATATTGTATCAATTAAAGATGAAGTATCAGCAAAACTTGATCAATGGTTGGAAGCTGAGCGAAATGGAATTAAGTTTCCAGTGCCATTTGATGAAGCTTGGAAAATGGCTGGTTATGGCAGAAAGTCAACAGCAAAAAGAGATGGTCTTTCAGGCTTAAAAGTAAACAAGCATTTCTGCACAGAAAAGTGCAAGAAGCCTAGTAGCAATGCTTCTGGGTTTTCAAGTTTTGAAGTTATCACACTTTCTTTAGATGCGTTTAAACATTTATGCTTAATGGCAAAAACTGAAGAAGGTGAGGCAATTCGTGATTACTTTATTGATGCCGAGAAAAAATGGAGATTGGTTCAGCAATTTGCGCCTCAAGTAGCCAATGAAGTTGAACTTATGGCGATGAAAATTGAACTCGCAAAACTTGAAGCTCAAAAGGCTTTGGCAGAAGCTCAAAAATTGCAGTCAGAAAATCAGATTTTGCAATTCCGTCATTTTGTCTCTACTGCATTGCCAGAATTTCAACAGCAAAAGATTCTTGGTTATGAGTTGGTTGAGAAAGTCGATTACCGCGATCGCGTTGTTAATGAGTCAGGCTATGTGCTAAACGATGGCTCGACCATTACTAAAAAGGATTTATGTAAGCGTTTAGGTTTTCTTTCTAAGAGTGGCGCTCCTGACTACAAGAGGCTTAATCATTACCTTGACAAATTACCTCACATTGCTTTTGAAGATGTTGCAATCATTCAAGAAAATAGGCAGTTGCGACGCGACTGGATTGCAGAGCTAGAACGTATGGTTAACGACAGTAGCCGCCAAAAATGGATCGGCGAGTAAACAATCATTAACTTTTTTTGCTACCTTCATTGATGAAGGTAGCAAAATCTAAACCCCCGATCGCAGTGCATCAGCAGCTACTTGCTCGCGTTGGATTTGCCTTGCAATCGCCATAGGATCGCCGCTACCAGTGGTTACATTGATGTTATAGGTTTTATTACCGCCCGAACTATTGAGAATATTCTTGGTTTGGTTCGCAGGGATAACATTAGAGCCTCTAGGCAATGTCACAAGCTCAGCACCTCGTTCCCCTACCAATGCTGCACCCCCAACAAAATCGGTGACACCAGTAGCAAACTGAGGAATAGGAGCACCAACACCCAAAGCAGAGCTAACGGCTGTACCACCTTTAGCAACCGCGAGCGCGTCAATGATTTGCTGTGCTGATTTACCTAGGATTTGCTGTATTTCGATGGCAGATGCTTCATCTAGATCGCGTTGCTGTTGTTTGAAAGCCCTGTCTCTCTCGATTTTGGCATCCTCAAAAGCGCGATCTAACTCTAGATCTTTCTGTTTCTGAGCTTGTTTAAGCGCTTCAACTTCGGCATCAGCTTTCTTCTTGAGTTCTCGATCTTCGGCTTCTTGCTGTTGTTTTAGCACCCTCTCTTCGGCGGCTTGCTGCTTCTTGAGAGTAGCCAATTCACCACGCTCAAAAAGTAGCTTATCAGCTTGCAATTCCTTCTCAAGTTTTTGCTTTTCGGGCTTGAGTACGGTTTGCTCAAAGGTCAAAGTTTCTGCCTTTAGCTGATCCTCAAATAGCTTTTTCTCTTGTTTCTGTTGGTCGTCAAAAGCCTTGTCACTAGCACGTTTTTCTTCAGTGCGCTTCTTATCTTCGGCGCGATCTAGCTCAGCTTGTTTTGCCTTATTAGCCTTCTCAAGTTCATCGAGGGCAAGCTGTACTTTTTTCTGCTCTTCAGCAGTGGCGATCGCTTGTACTCTAGCGATTTCCTTAGCTTTGGCTATCAATTGCTCTTGAGTTTGAGCGCCGCCTGTGCCTTGGTTTACCGCCTCGCTACGGATGCGACTCTCTTCTGCTAATTGGGCAGCAATCTTAGCCCTGTCTTCGGGTTTAGCTGTAGCGATCGCGCCTTCGTTCGATATTAATTGTTTAGCGCCAGATAGAGCCTCACTATTACGGCGATCGCGCTCTGCTCTGGCATTGGCAAAAGCCTCCTCATCACGTCTTTGTTTTTCGGCACGTTCCTCTTTGAGTTTATTTTGCCGATCGTCAAACTCTTGCTGTCTGGATTGCTGCTCTTGATCAAAAGCACGTTTTCTATTTTCTAGTTCACCCTCACGCTGTAGTTTTTTTGCATTTTGAGTATCATCAAATGCACGTTGCTTGTCTTGCAATACCAAGGTTTGACGCTCTTTCAGCTCTTCAGTTTGCAGCGCTTGTTTGCGATCTAACTCGCCTTTAGCGATCGCGTTTCGTTCCTCAATTGCCTTGATAGCATTGGCATTTTCTAGATCACGCTTCGCCTTGCTATCGTCAAAGGTGCGCTTAATTGCTCTCTCACTGTCTTGGTTTTGGGTTTCCTTGAGTGCGATCGCTTGCTTTTTGAGTTCCTCAGTGGCTACAGCAACATTCTTAGTAAATCCAGTACTGAAAGTTTGTTTTTGAGCATCCTCAAGTTTCTTCGATTCGTTAGTAAGTGCATTAATTTGGATCTCAAGATCCTTTGCAGTATTTAGAAATGCTGCTTTCTGGGATTGCCCCTCACTGGTGTTAATGGTTTTGTTTGCTGATTCTTCGGCGGCTTTTTTCTGCTTTTCTAGTTCTGCAATTTGTTGCTTCACCAGATTTAAAGTGCCTTCTTCTTTTTTGGTATCACCACCACCCTTTGCTCTGGCATCGCTAAGCGCACGAAGTTTAGACGCTAGGCTAAACGTCTCATTGCCTAGCTGTTGAGTATTTTTTGCTGACACATCTAATTGATCATTAAATTCTCGAAGTTGTCGCTCTTGTATGATTAATTCCCCAACTTTAAACGCACCATACAAAACACCAACAGCAGCAGCCAATGGCGCTACAGCTACTAATGCACTACTCGCCGCCGCCGTAAAAGATCCCATTCCTGTAGCGGCAGCACTAGCCGCCGCGCCTTGCGCTGCTGTGGCTGTAGTAGCTGCTGTGGCGCTAGGTACAGAGCTTACATCAGCAGCTACTTTTTCTTGGATTGCTTTAGCTAATAACTTGAACGCCCCAATCGTAGGAGTAACAACCGCTAAAGTACCAGTTACCACAGCAGACACCGCAAAACCCGCACCAACTAAACCCGCAATTGTACCAATTATAGTTTTGATGCTTGGATCTAGTTGTGCAAAACCTGCTGAAATACCCCGCAAAGTATTTGTAACTGTAAGTGTAAATGGCGCGATCGCTGCTCCTACTTCTGCAAGAGCATCTTTTAATTGATTGGCACTAGCACCAGCTTTATTAAATCCCGCATTGATTTCAAAGTTTTTGTTAACCAGTCCACTCGCATCAGCTACACCTGTAAGCCCACTTTGTAGCGATGGCAATACCGCACCAACATTTTCAGCACTACCAAAGATAGCATTTAAAGCTTGTGAGTTTTGGTCAAAGCCTTGCTGTTTAAGTTGCGTGAGTACTTCTTGTAATCCCCCCGCCTTAACTCTTTGCTCATCAAAAACAACACCAACATCACGACCGAGTTTGATTAAATCACCAGACTGCAAACCATCAAGTACTGAGTTCAAAGCAGCAATAGAGGTTTCTGTTTCGATACCACCTTTAGCAGCATTGGCGATAAAAGCTGATAGCTGATTAAGGGATGTTCCACTTGCTGCTGCTGTAGCTGATAATCCTTCAAATTGTGGTGCTAGCTCACTAATAGGAACACCAGCCGCTTTAGCAGTTCCAGCAATTAAATCTGTTACTTTGCTTGCCTCGGATGCTGGTAAGTTGTAAGCCTTGAGTACGCTTGATGTAACACTTAAAGCTGTTTGGAAGTCCGTCTGTGTTGCGATCGCTAGCTTTTGAGTAGCACTCAAAACGGCGAGATTGTCTTTAGTGTCTCGATAACCTCGTTGTGCAACCTTAGCAGCGTCAGCCGTTAGCTCAGCAGTAGAAACTTGATTTTTAAGTTCTACCGCCAACCCTTTTAAAGCTTCACCCAATCCTTTGGCATCTGTCGCTTGTGTGCTAAGTGCGCCCTGTGATTTACGTTGTTCAGCATAGGCGGCGCTAGCTTCTTCTTGGAATTGCTTTACTTTTTGAGCCGCAATGCTTAACAACTCAGAGGCATCACGTAGGTTTCCAGTAAAGTTACGTTGTCCTGTGTTTACTCTTTCAAAATCTTTTTCTATTTTTTCGAGATTTAAAGCATTGATACCAGCAGCAAATTCTTTTGCTCTGGCGGCATCTTCCGCACTAAAACCAGCTTTATCAATAGCTGCTAATTGTTGCTTATATCTAAGTGCTTCCTGTAATGTTTGTGCGGTAAATTTAGCTTCTTTATCAGCACCCTCATTACCTCCTTGAGTTACTCGGACATTCGCCGCCGCAAATTGTTTCTCTAATTGATCAAGTACTTTCTGAGCATTGGCTTCTTTACGAGAAATTGCATCAGCTTCTCGCTGTGCTTGCTTTTGAGCATTAGCTTCACGCTTAGCCTCTAATTGTTGCTCACGCTCTAAATCCTTAGCAGCGCTCTTGGCTTTTTTTTCTTCCAGTGCATCAATTTCTAATTGCAGTTTCTTAAGCGATGCTTCGGCTAGTTTTGCACCTTCATCACCACCAGTGCTAAACACAGGAATACTGATCGCGCTAGCAACTGCCTGTAAATTCTCTAGTTGAGCGATCGCTTCTTGTGCGCCTGTGATGTCAATATTTAGGGGCGCAATTCTAATATTATTGGCAACTGCTTCTAGTCTCTGAAGCTCATCAACAGCGCTTTGTATGCCTGTCGCTTCCAGATTTAGGCTAGGGATTTGAATATCATTAGCGATCGCTTGCAGTGCCTCAAATTGGCTTATCGTCTCTTGGATGCCATTTGCAGCTACTTCAAAAGCAGGAATAGCGATCGCGTTAGCAACGCCTTGCAATTCCTCAAATTGCGACACAATGCCATCAATCCCACTAGATTCAATGCTTAGTGATGGGATTTGCACTGCATTAGCAACGGTTTGCAGTGCCTCAAACTGGTTTATTGTTTCCTCGATGCCAGAGACAGAAACAGTTAATGCTGGTGATTGGATACTATCAGCAACGGCTTGCAGTGCTTCAAATTGACTAATCGATTCTTGAATACCAGAAATCTCAAGACTTAAACTAGGAATTTGGACAGCATCAGCAATAGTTTGCAAGCTGTCAAATTCGGCGATCGCTTCATTGATACCAGAGATTTCAAAATTTAAGCTAGGGATTTGAACGCTATCAACAGCGCTTTGTAGCTCCCCTAATTGTCCAATGGTTTCTTGAATGCCAGACGATTCGATTGCTAGGTTTGGGATCTGGATACTGTCTGCAACAGCTTGCAATGATTCAAATTGCGCTGTCACATTTTGAATACCAGAATCACTAATAGCTAAATTTGGGATCTCAATCGAATTAGCTACGCTTTGCAAATTTTCTAGTTGTGCGGATACGTCCTGAATCCCACTAGATTCAACATTAAACGCAGGAATAACAACACTATTGGCAATCTCTTGTAATTGCTCAAACTGGCTGATTGTTTCTTGGACTCCAGACGATTCAATACTTAAAGCGGGTATTGTGATGCTATTGGCGATCGCTTGTAGCTGTTCAAATTGTGCAACGGTTTCTTGCAATCCCGTTGTTTGTAGATCAATGTTTGGAGACTGAATACTATTAACAGCAGCTTGCAATCCCTCTAGCTGTGCTGTTGTTTCTGTGATGCCTGTGGATTCTACAACAATGCTAGGGGACTGAATCAAATCCGCATTAGCTTGCAGTGCTTGAAATCCTGCGATCGCTTCTTGAATCCCAGTAAGCTCTAAACCAATGCTAGGTGATTGGATTTGGTTAGCAATCTCTTGCAGGTTTTGAAGCTGTGCGATCGTCTGAGTAATGCTCGCATCATCAATGTTGATTACTGGAGATTGGATTGCAGCAATAGCGGCTTGCAATGCCTCAAATTCTGCGATCGCTTGCTGAACACCACTAGAATCAACACTTAAAGCAGGGATAACGATATTATCTGCAATCGTCTGCAATCCGTTAAGTTGCGAAATAGTATCGTCTATTCCAGACGACTCGATACTGAGCGCTGGTATTTGGATCGAATTAGCAACGGATTGCAGGTTTTCAAGCTGTCCAATAACGCTTTCAATATCAGCTAATTGAATACTGATATTTGGGGACTGAATGCTTTGCGCTGCTGTTTGTAGGCTCTCAAACTGTGCGATCGCTTCTTCGGAGCCATTGGACTGAATATTTAATACTGGTGAAGTAATTGCATCAGAAATCGCTTGCAATCCTTGAATCTGTGCGATCGCTTCCTGAATCCCGTTTAGCTCAAGATTTAGCTCTGGTAATTCGATATTAGCAACAGCATTTTGTAGTTTCTGGAAGTCAGCGATCGCTTCTTGAACGCCTTCAAAACTAACTCGTATTGCATAATTTTCATCTGCTGCCATATCAATCACCAGTCAATAGTTCAATCGTCTTAAAGTTTGCCAATCAATTTGTTTTGAAGCAGATAGCCTTCAAGTTGCCATAGTTGATTTTCAACTTGTTCGCGAGCGACTTTTCTGCCAATTTCAATATTGAAATTGGCAGGATCAACACAAGCACCTCGCCCCAAAACAGTAAAACCTGAAGACAATTTGTATGAAACAACTACTTCTTTGTCCCAAAACACTGCTTCTTGAGTTTCGGCTGTATCAAGCAATTCCTTGATTTGATTAGGAGTTACTCTATTGGAGTTGTGGTTAGAATAATCAATTTCGCAAGTCATAATTTTTCACTCAGTAAGTAGTTCAATCGTCTCAAAATCGCAAAGTGGAATCACCCAATCAGGAACTTTGCCCTCGTTAAATAAATCAGCGAATTTTCTAGCAAACTTGATGCTCATCCGCTTTCTAGCTTGTCGTTTGCGTAGCTCTTGTAATGATGGAGTCAACGCTTTAAAAACCTTGTCACGGTCTTGGAAATCACCAGATGCTAGAGTATTTCGCGCAGCTATCACCTCTAATTCTGCTGATCCTTGCAGTGCTTCCTCATTGATATACGCAAGGTGTTCGCGGACTACGCTGATACGCTGTTGTCCAAAATTACTAATGAATTTTGCTGCAAATCTGCTACCCGTGAGTTTGAGGTAGATTGCGTTCCATTCTTTTTCGATATCTTCAAGGGTACGGTCGGATCTTCTTCCTTTCCCTCCATCACCTCATCAAGTTCATAGCCTTCTGTGTTGCCCAGCTTTTCAGCATAAAAAACATCCCATAATGCTTCAATTAAGGCTGTTGAGCGATCTAACTGTGCGTTAACCTCACCTTTTGATATGCCTAATCGTAGGGATAACCAAGCGGCTACTTGAACTTTTGCGGATTCAGTATTGCTTAATCCGTTGTCTCTGTTTAGGTCAACGTAGATGGCTTTCTCAACTGCGATCGCTTCATCCACAGTAAGCTCCCCATAGATAGGAATCTCAACACCGAATACAGTTTTGCTTTTAAATGTTGGCTTCTGCTCAATCTCGAAAATTAGAGGCATAGGTTTAGAGTGATATTGCTATGGACTTGGATATCTGTTTTAGGGATTTCTACTGATGCGATTAGTTGCGAATCGTCATCGTAAAGATTGATTTTTTCAGAGCGTGGGAACGGTTCTTTTAAATAAAGCTTTTCTGCAATAAGCTGCGAATTTTTAAGCTCACAGCCTATTGCGAAAGCCTTGGGAGAGATTAAGAAATTAAACGACAACTGGAGCATCAATAAAGATCCGTCCGTTCGCTTTGAAGTCTAAATCTTGTGTCGTGATTTTGCCCGCTTCGACTTGAACTGGTAGGGTTGTGGTGTACCCGATCGCTCGGATAACAGTACCAGTTGAGTAAGCAGTAGTGGGCGCTGGAGTAGTAACAATAATCCAGAAATTATTAGCAGGAGCGCAAATAGTGGAAGTGCCATCAAGACTATCTAAACCAGCCGTCCGATCTTGTACTGTACGCAAACCAGCATCAATCGAGCTATAAGCACCAGAGCATTTAATCGAACCTTCACCAGTGATTGCTTGCCCTTGTTTGAAGAAGGCAGAGTCAAAAGTGAAGAGAGATTCATCGTTAATTGTGATATCAGCCGCCCCTGTAGTGCGACCACCAAGCTTAATAAAGTTGCTTGAAGTGCTGTTAATTGCAAGGGGTTCATGGTTTGCAATTAGGGATAAACTTCCAGTCGCGGTATATGGACCGCTACCAGTTGAAAGCGCCGCACTAAAATCACTAGCCACTGTCGCGATCTTTACGTTGCCAGTAAGCGGATCGGTGAATGGAAGCGTAGTGCCTGCGGGAATCTTCAAGGTCTGTCCTGTGATTGCGACGCTTGCGCTAATCGCTACGGTAGTCGCATTTTTAGCTGCTGCTGTAGTTACGGTGATTGTTATGCGTGAGGGATAGGCGAAGTCACCAGCACCCAGAGGAACAATCTCAACACTGGAGCCTGTACCAGTCTCAAACGTGATTAATTGCTGTGTTGCCATTGTCTTTTACTTGATCTCGATCTTTACTGCCAATTATCAAGTGAAAAACAATCTATAATGTTAATAATGGACTGAGTAGGGACTGTATAGGGACTAAGGTTTTATGGGTGAAGATCAAGGGCTTTATAAATCGTCAAATCTAGTTACGGAAGCATTGGAATTTCGTAGCAAAGTAATAGCAATGCTAGGCAATCCTGATAACGCGATCGCCGAGAATGATGATGAGATTATTGCCAAGATTAAGGGATTGATTGAAATTGACAAATCAATATCAGCGATCAAAGATTTTGATGCTAAGCCTATTGAGGATGGTGCTTATTATAAGATTGGAGTTCATCAATACACAGCAATTGTTTGCTTTGCGGCAAGGGTTAGAAATGCACTGCAATCACATGGCAAGACTCTAACAGACCATGAAGTGATTGCAGAAATTGAGCGATTGCAGTATAAAAACATTGAATCCGATTATTTTCGGCAAGCTCTTAAGCAAGCTCTATTTGATTTTGCAAAGGAAGAAAATAATAGATATCAATCTGCTGATGATATTTATGATGGCGATGCAATTTATTTTGTTAAACAACTTGTAGATAAAGCATTAATTAGACTTGCAATAGAAGAAGATAAAACGCCACGACCCATCGATCAAATTACCATTGCAAATCTAAAGCATAATCTTGCCGTTGCCAAAAAAGTAATAGCCCGTTTAGTTGGTGAATAGGCATGGATGATGAGCAGCAAATCACCATCAAAATCATTATTACCCCCCGCAAACTTGCCAAATTAGTCGAGATCATGCCTGACTATGAAAACGATGGCAAAACCAACACGGCTGTATATTGGGCAATCAATGAGGTGATTCGCAATGCTACGGCTAAGCCACAAGTAGAGAGCAGACAGCATCACAGTAATAGAGACTATTTGAATATTAGGAGAAGCTAAAATGACAGCGACGTATTACTCAACACAGCAAGTAGCAAGGCTTACTAAGATGTCATGGGGTAAAGTTCATAGTTTAAAGGCGAAATATAGGGAACGCTTTTCAGATGAACATTGCGTTAAAGTTGATACTGATTCTTGCCTCAAACCTTTGTATTGGACAGATAAAGGCGTTGAATTGATCAGAGAGTTGGATGAATTAGAAAGCTCATCAAGAACTAAAGACAAAAAAACAGTTGAGACTAAAAACTTAATCACAACCAGTAGATTATCTAAAATATTGCGTATTCCCAAAGATAAACTACTGGAGATAATTTCCGATAACAAACATTGCTTAGCATTGGGCACTGACTATTATCAAAACAAAAAACAGTATTACTTTTGGAATGAATCAGGCGTGGAAATTGTCAGAGAGATTGTCCTAACTACGCTGATTGATGAAATTGAAATCGCCTAACGTTGCAACTGCTCAATGATCAATCGATTGCGAGCATTCTCAAACTCAACTCTTTGCCTGTTTGCTACTACTTCTCGCGAGTCAACAGCATTAGTCTGTGTTTGCATTGGCACTGTCTGCACTGTAGGCTGTGCTATCTGCGTTGTTTGCACACCTTTACCCCACAATGCATCAAGACTGTAAACGCGACCGCGCCAAATTATGTAATTTACTGGCAGATTATCAGCGATCGCTGCACTGGGAGCGATAAAAAACAGCAATGCAATAAGTGTGCTTTTCATGGTGATATCCTGAGATGTTTAGGGTATTTTAGCTTAGCTCAGTCGTCCCTTAAAAGCACCGATTACAAATTGAAAATTATCAGGTACAAAGGGATGACCCATTGGCACTGGTCTAAATATGCCCTTTTGCGTGATGCCAGATAGAGTTAATTCGCACTTTACGTTATTGAATGACGCAAAATTAGCTGGCAAACATTTGGGATCTTGAATCCAGATTTTAAGCGGTATTTCCTCAATACTTGCCCCGATGGTTTGCAGTAGTTGAGGATTAGACTCACGTACCGCCCATCCTTCGATCTCTGTCTCATCAAAGTCAATAATCGGATTACCAAGGGCATTAGTAGCGCCTGTGGATGCGTTGTTTTTTACCTTGAATACGCAGTTATATTTATAACTGCCATCGCTGTTTTTAGGCGCAAATGGAGGAATTAAATTAGGGAGTTGCATCGTTTTCTAGTGCTTTTTGGAAATCTATAACGCAAAGAGTGTTCAGAAACGCCTGTTTTTATTGAGACTTCTTTGATCGACATACCCGATTCAATCATTTCTTTGCATTGCATTAAACTGGATTGACTATAGAAGGTTTTGGTGTTTTGTACCTCTGGGTAAGACGATCTGGGGAATCGCTCGTATAAAGTTTGAAGGGCTATGCCAGTAATTTCGCTTACTTTAAGATAAGCGTTTTTTTGATTTAACAACTCTTCGGCTTGACGAAGTTGATTTGCGGTATAGCGTGTTCTAGGCTTTGGACGCTTCGCTTGTTTATTGTTGTACTTGTCAACAATACTATCAAGTTGTTTTGCTGTCATTTTTAAAGCTTTATTCATGCTTTTTTTGATTAGATCAGCCCTTGATTTAGCGATTCCTGATTTCACGGCTTCATCTACAAGTTTGATAAAGTCTTCATCAGCCCTTATGGTCAATAGTTTGCTTTTAGTCATTTTGCAAGTATCTCTCTAACCCTTCAAATGCTTACTCAATCGCACTTTAGCCTTATCCCTTGTCTCCTGACTCATCCCTAAAAACCTACGCTTCTCATTGGCATAAGCAAAATATTTCTGGGCATTGCCCCTGACGCTAATCCGATAGCTCGTATCATCGTTATCAATCACCTGTATCCCCTTACGCATATCGTCAAAGCGTCTCAAAATGGTAATAAATGCACCGATCGCTTGCTTATGTGCGACGTATGCACTAGATAGCGTTGCCCATGCCTGCTTAGTGTCAGGATCGCCGCCTTCGGCAATGATGTTATCCTGCAATGCAACCACATGATCAGCACCGCTATCACGTATCACAGGCTCTATGTTTTGCAGCCGTGACATAAGCCTTGATGCGATCGCTTGTGATGGTAGTGTGATGGTTAGCTTCATGCTTGTATTCTAGCCTTATTAAGGAAGTTGCATTACCCCAATACCTTGCGTTCGATCGCTTTAGTAATCTGCTTTTGTAGCAGAATAAGCTCTTTTAGTTCAAACATCTCTGCTAATTCATCGCCATCAATAGCGCTTGAATCTAGGGTTTCTGCATTCAGCTTTGCGGCGATCGCTTCGTAAATCTTGCGTGTTTCAATATCAGTCATCGCTTTTATTCTTGGTAAATGTGTAGAGAGGGGCGCAACTCCCTCGGATGGCGCGTGATGATTAGGTGTGTTTAGCGCTTTTCGCAATTTGAGTAATCAACAGGTTAGCGGCGGCGCTATTGTCAGCAATGTTTAGAAGTCTTTTTAAAACTCTGTATGTTCTAGCTACAACCTTGCCAGATTCATCTCTAAAACTTCTACCTACACCGATAAGCTTGCTGTCTGGGGTAAAAGAGAAAGCTTGCAATGTGTCGTCATGTTCTTGAGGTGTAGCACCTGTAGATACATAAATGAAATGACCATTTTTTTGAAAGTGATACTCAACTTGTAATGTTTTCATTGCTTTGTCGCTCCGTGTGTTTGTTTATTCCTTACATTTATTACTATAAGAGCTAACGCGAATTATGTCAACGCATTTTATTAATCAATCTTCTTCTTTTTACTTCTCCTTTCCCTTTCCTTTTCTCGATACGCATCAGGATCTTTCTCCTTATGCCGTTTTTGACGCTCTGCCACAGTCATAGGAGTCTCGCCAATACATTGCCCTCCAACGGGGCGATCGCTATCAGTACAGGTGTAATTTGGCTTATGCCGCCTGCACCTGTACTGCTTTGCGCCGCTAGCTGTGGTTAAGTTGTATGTGGTGTATTTGCTGCATATAGGGCAAATGGGGTTGTTGGTGTTAGGTTTGGGCATTGGTGTATCCAAAAAAAACTCTATAAACAGTCATGTCTAAAGGCTTACCAATATCATTGATTGGGCGATACCAATATTCTTCTGTATCGTAAGCGATTTCACCTGATTCTTTTAAAAGCTCCCATTCTCTAACAGCGTTTGCATCGCCACTTCCAATGAGTTGAGCTAGTTCATAAATACGTTTTTGTGTAACCATTTCTCTCTCCTTAATAAACAACTGAGGGGCGCAACTCCCTCGTGTGCGATGGTGCGATCTAGTAGATCTCAATTACAGTAGCTGTCGATGAGTCACTATGGTTTTGAACAAAACCTACAATCGCCTTCTCAACTGGTAAAAATATGATTCCTAAACCCCACACTTTTTTCTTGCCAGCCCATCGCGATTCAACAATGCAAGTCTTCCATCCTGACACATGATTACCTGCGATCTTAGCGGCGATTTTGCGGTTGTTTTCTAGCTCTTCGTTGAGTTTTGCCTGCTTGTAAGTCATTTCCGTGTCCTCTGTTTGTTTATATCTCCTATTGTAGCACTAACGCAAATTATGTCAATATACCAAACAAAGATTTTTTTTGTCACGTGCAAACAACGCCCTACAAATACCCTGCAAAGCCAACCACAAGAATAATGCTCTTAAGCAATGGCGCTTGATCGATGGGGTTTGATGGTGGTGTGATTGTTTTTAATATGTAAGGCAATCCTTTCGATACTAATAGCGCTGCTAAGCTCAAATTACTACTATCGTTATCGTTCCAATCTTTAAGTAATATCAATATCTGGGAATCTAATCGGGCTTCATTATTGAGTAGTGCGTTGTATTCGTTTCCCTCGATGCCATCGTAAATAACGCACTCAATGCCTTGATAGGTGACGGGATAGCCATCAATGATCGAGGGGAATGTAGTTCCGCCCTCCTCAAATTGTGGATCAGGGATAATGCTTATCGCTGGTTCTTGCGTTGCGCCATAAGTGCGAGTTCCCAATAAATTAGCGCCACTAGCGCCGATCGCATCCAAAACGTGCTGACGTAATTCTATGGGTGTTTTCATAGCTTTACTCTAATTCTATTTATATGATATATTTGATTTGCCAGTGGGGTGACACGGAAAATCACGGTTGGCTCATAACCAACAGATAGCGAGTTCAACTCTCGCAACTGGCTTTAAAACTTTAATCCTTTCTCAATCATATTTCTATAGCCCTGAAACCCCGTAAAATTAGCGCACTGTTCACTGCTATCTAATGCGATCGCTACGTGTTCAAATGGCGAAAAATGGGGCGGTTTTGAGTTGAGTAGGCGATCGTGTAGTGCGATGTCTGCTTTAGGATTTCTAATCCCATCATGATTAAGGTAGCTAACTCTAGCACAGCGTCCTGTAGCAATTTTAATTGTCTCTTCAAGGCTCCATTGACTAGAGCTTATGATAGGCGCAAAAGGAATGTGCCACTCACCTGCATCTAATTGTTCAGGGGTACTTTCGTCATAAGCCGCCTTCATCGCATCAGCCAATACTTTAAATTCTGGCTGAGCATCAGGATGGCAACGTTGATTAAAAAGATTTTGCCAAGAGCTAGGCTGATTTGTTCCAGATATAATCATGTTCGTGGTTAAGAATGGCTCTAATAAGCGGTTAGCAGTTTGTTTGTGTACTCCACTTTCGCCGATCGCCATCAAAGCCTTGACCTGCGTAATTGCCATTAATCGAGTATGTCGCCAAATCATCTGAGCTTTTCTTTGATCTGTTTCGCTTAGCTCTTCCTTTGCGCTCATGCCTTTACAATTAGCGCCCCAAAATAAAGGATAAGCCTCTATTTCTTCTACTTGCTCAATCATCTTTTTAATCGGAATGGCTCGACTACTTGACGTATTCTTGCTGAGCATCCGATGCGTATTGACCTCTGGCAAAATAAAACGATGGAATTGAATGACCATTGTAGTTAGGCGATCGCCTTTTGGATTAACAGAATCACAAATAACTTTAGCGGATGGTTGGAACATTACTTTTTCTCTTTAAAATATTTACATTGCTCTTGTTTGAATTTGCATCGCCCACAAGTAGAGCAAAACAACTGTGCGCCCATGCGGTTTAAATCAGCATCACTATAAGGAGCAATGTGTAAACGCCAGTCAGGCGTTTGGCATTTCTTGATCTGTCTTTCTATAGTGGTCGCTTCCATATTGAATACCCAAAATAAAGTGCAAACAAAAATGCAATAAGAATTAAAAACGAATCTCTCATCTTATTCGTTATCCCAAATAGCTTTCACAATCAAACAAAGCCCATAACCAACAATGCCTAGGAATACACAAGTTATTAGTACTATAATCAAAAGTTCCTTCATGTCAATCCTCTTCTTGCTGATAAAATTTTTTCTGAATTAGTTCGCTACCGCCCATCTCTCGATGCTTCTTGCCTGATGCTTCTTTGTTGTAGAGAAGCTCGTTAAATTGTGATGAAATAGCGATGATTGTTTTCTTTTCAGATTTATTGTTGTCGCTCTCTTTCATTTATTTTACTCTATAAAATCTCTTAACATCAGCAGCACGCGCCTCAATATTAGTAACATCCTCATCAATCACATAGCCCATCACATGAGAGCTGTGCAGCAATCCAAGGCAAAGCAAATGAATATGCTCAATATATCCTCTCGATGGTGAAGCCTTACCGATCGCATCAATAATTGGAATTGCTGGCGGTACTAACACCACATTGCCAAAATACTTTTCAGTCGCTTGTTGGCAACGTAATTTATAATCTGCTAACTCAGCTTCCATCCTTGCATTCAGCGTATTGCCTTGCACTTCGGCAATGGTATAAGCGAACATATCAATGGGAGTGCGATCGCTGATAAATGGTTGACTTGCATTAGACCAAGTATCAACAGCATAATCGAGGATTCGATGCTGAATATCCATCCTAGTCTTAAAGTCCATAGGCTTAGATGGATTAAGGTGATATCTCAGGAATATATCTGTGGTATTCAATGGAATAAATGGCATGTCCAGCGCAAAAGATAGCGCCGTTGCTAGGTCTGTTTTGCCAGTGCGATGTGCGCCGCAAAGACCGATATTACTCATCACACTCTCCTAGATTATTTAAAAAACCTTTTACTGTCGCAACCTTTTGAATGTCAGTTAGTTTTGCGAACTCTGCATCAGTACGAAGGAAATTTAAAGTCTTAATTGACTCATCGATCAAAGCTTCCCATTCGGGAGGATCTCCTACTCCGTTTCTTTCGTTGCCTATGTCTACAACATCTTGACATAGCGCTGCGTTTATTAAAGAAATTTCTGCTTTTAGTCCATGCAATGAGTTGCTTTTAGGAGTGATTTCTTCGTGACTCCATGCATTGCAATTGCCATAAAATTTACGAATAGCAAACACTACTTCGCCATTGTCAAGATGTTGCCTAGAGACGCGATAAGTTGGCACTTTGTTAAGAATTGCACGAATTGCTTGGTATTTGGTGCTAAGGTCTGTCATTTTCTCCCTTCCTCCATTCATGATTTTCTTTAGCCTTAGCCTTGCAGCGATCGCGTACATTCTCACGATGTTGATCAAACTGCGAGTTAATGAACAATGGCGACATCATCCATTTAGATTTATCTTCGTTCGCTGACCCACTCATGCATCGCTTAACATCGCTATGGCAGTACTGCTCGGCAACGTGTGCGCCCATAGTGATGATGCAGCTATTGTCGATAGAAGTAAGCTCATACCCGCAAATAAAAGCTCTAGATGGCACAGATTTAAAACATTCGGGGCATACTGTCGCACTCCATGTAGCAATGCTATCTAGGAAGCTTTTGCCGATTTGCTCACTGGCGATCGCGTCTAGTTCTAACTGCCTTGTGATGCGAGAAATAGTGCGATCGCGGCGGCGTTTACGGATGCTCATTACTCTTCACCACCATCTTTAAGTAATCCATCAGCAAAGTTAGTCTCTGAGCATCGCTGAGATGGCGCAAATTCAAGCGCTTCACTTCATCCTGAATCGCGATAACAGTTTCGCGGTAATTTGTTGTTGGAATTGCGTTGTAATCGTTGATGTTAGTTCCCATATACTTCTGCACTCGCTTTAGTAACTCTTCTCTGTCCATCGTTCTAGTTCTTTTATTGTTGTTTTAGCTTCAGTAACCAACTGCTCTAAAACATCTTGACGATCAATGCACTCTAAAATTGCAGACGTTTCTGACCCTTCAGAGCTATCACCAGAGTCTACCCATTCGATAGCCTTACAAGCCTTGGCTACTTTCTCCAAGTGCGCCTTAAAAGCTTTTCTCTCTGGTGTATCAAGGGCAAAATGAGCTTCCTCAATACGAGAGTATAGATAGTCCATGCTGCCGCCACTCATAGTTCCACCAATTTAGGCGTAATTTCCCATAGTTCAATCTTCTTAGTAGGATGTTCCGATCTAAGCCTCAAAACGTATTGTTTGACTTGCTCAAAATCATCTTTATCAATGCTAGTAGGCGTGAAAAGTTCAGTACCATTGATTAATACTTTGTATTTGGTTTTCATCATGCCCTCGCCAAAACAACTTCTTCGCCTTGATTCTGGTATTTGCCATTGCGATCGCTGTAGTCGGTATCGCAATCAGCACCACGCAAAAAGAGGATCTGAGTAATACCTTCATTCGCATAGAGTTTGCAGTGATAGTCAGAATTATTGACAATCTCTAAAGTAAGATGCCCTTTCCATCGTGGCTCAGCAGGGGTAACGATGGGATTAACAGCACAACGAGCGTATGTGCTTTTACCTAGTGCCATGCCAATGATATTGTGAGGCATATCAAAACACGTTGGAGTAGTACCAAGAGCAACACCGTGAGGCGGCATTATCCAATAAATGCCAGTGCGATCGCTGTATTGTTTAGCATCATAAAGTACGCTCTCATCAAAGTTCTTTGGGTCAATTATTTGAGGTTTCAATAATCCGCTAGACTCTCCAATCTGTTGCCAGATTGGTTTCTTTTTGAAAATTCGCAACCGCTTAGGAGATAACTGTAAATCATAGCCATAGCTACTTAATCCGTAGCTAATGGCTTTGGTATTTACTTGGTATGGGACATCAAGGCGATCAAAAGCCAGAAAATCAATCTTACGCACCAACTCAGGCATAAACGGCGATAACATGGGACGATCGCCTTGACATAGTTCTTTGATCTCGCGATCGCTAAGCAATGACAAGTTACTCAATTTATCAATCTCCACTTAAATAAAGGGTTCTCATTTTCTGGAATTTCAAAGCGATACTCAAGTCCAAACTTTCTGTAATACCTTAATATCCCTTCCTTGGTGTAATCGGATTTATGAGGTTTAGTCCGAAAAGTGTTAGCTGCGGTTGTGCATCCTCTCTCTCTAGCCAACTTATAGGCAGTACCAAAGTCAAACCATTGAGAATCAAACTCTGTTGCTTGTATTTTGGAATAGTAAACGAGTTTACTCCCATCTGGCTTATAGCTGTATATTTCGCCAATCTTCACTCGATAGGTTAAGCGATCATCAATCTGCTCCTTTGTCAACTTTAGATCGGGGATCTGGCAAAGCTTTGTACAAATAGAGTGAATGTCTTGCCATTTGTCTGTTAATACGCTGTTAAAAACTCTATCTAAAACGCGCTTTTTTGCGGATGTAGATATTTTTTTACTGGTTCTTTTGAGTTTAGCCCTTTGGATTGGACTTGTCAGCAACAGCATCTCACGAACGGTTACACCAATTTTAATCTTGTCTTTAGTGCGTAGTTTTCTATATCCATCTTTGTCCCTATAGTGCAAGCAAAAAAACATTCTAGTTAATCGATGCTCTGTTGCTTCATCTACAACCCATCGCAAGAAAGAAAGCATTGCGTGACATTCACTAGGTTTGTATTTAGGATTGGGGACTCGTTTTATAGTGATCTTTTGAGGTTTAACACTATCTACTACAGGTTTTGTAACAAGTATTTCCGCCATCATTTTTGCTGTGATTAGCTGCAAAAATGCGGCGTGAGTACCTTTTAGCCTAACAATCCCTCTAGAGTAAAGCTCTTTAAAAACTTCGTTCCATCGCTTTGCCCTTGCAGCATATTGCACTGTTGGCAGTACTTTATGGACTATGCGATCGCGTGGTTCTAACTCAAGCTTCTCCGTTTCAACAATATCAATTAATTGCTTCTCAAGCGATCGCCATTGTTCAGGGCTAAATTGTGGTAATTGAATTGGGAGCATTAGCTGAACGATGCCTCAATTACAGTTGGTTCGTCAACCTCTCCATCGTCATCAATTACTGCGACTTTTGGTTTTGGCGATGGCTTGATGGGATCGGGATTGATTTCTAATAATAGTTTGCAAAGTGCAAGGGCTAAATTTTGCGCTTCGGCTCCATAGTTTTTGTTGAAATGGTAATCTTTTGCATAGCTTTTACCATTCCAAGCTACTGAAGCATCCCAGTTTAGTTGATGGTGTTGAAACACCAATGCGATCGCATCAATACTCTCAACATAATTCGGGATATGCACCCCTAACTCAGGATGCGCCAAATTAACACCCGTATAGCTCTTTTTGAGTGCGCTAGGATTCCAGATCTTGATATCAGTCCATCCTGCGATCTCTGCTACTTGCGAATTCAAGTTAATCAATTCTTGTTTTTTCATTAGATCACCTGCTGTTTGTTTTATTTTAGCTATTTATTAACGTGATCATTGATTTATTTTGTTAATGATTGATCGCTGCAAAGCAATGTTTAATCGCTTTCTGTGTTCTTTTTAAGCTCTGCTCCAGTTTTGCGGCTTTTTTTGTCCCTTTGCGCCGCGATTGTTGCAACTCATCAGTAATTGCCTTGATTTTGGCGGCGCGAATATCGCCTAACGATGCTATTAACGCTTGTTTGTCTGCAATCTCTGGTACATAGCCCCATCGCTTAATTTCGCCACTACGATCTGATGTTTCTGGCATCAGAGATATTGTCACTAATGAGGTGTTAGCAAACACAGGCTCTAAAGCTTTGCATTGTGAATAGATAAAGTAGAATCTATCTTCATCTTCATCGTCAAACTTTTGTCCAAAGTGATTAGATAGGCTTTCCATTAGCCCATCACATATTGCTTTGAATGCAATTGTTAGTCCGTCCCGATCCATTGCCTCATTTCGTGCTGCAAAGCGATGAAAATTAATTTTTAATTGCGATGTTGTATCCCAACCAAAAGCAGTAGGGATTTTACCGCCATCTTTTAAGGCTTGTTTCTCCTTGAGTTGTAATATCCACGACCCGCGATCGTTGCTGGTGTTGGCGGCTGGTTCATCGATGATGTATTGGATTAGCATGGCAAACATTTATTTGTAGTGTTTATTAAAGTAGGCATCAAAAGCTTTTTGTTTGCCATCGCGACATCCGCAGTCCCAATCAATAAAAGGTTTATACTCTGTATCCCACAAAGGTGAAGTACCCATGCCTCGCTTCCAATTGTCTCTTGTGGCATCATCGGAGTAGGGATTGCTAATAGAGTCTCCACCTTCTCTACCTGCTTTAAATCCTTCTTTATATTCTTTAGATGCAAAAAGCCTCTTGATGTATTGGATTAGCATTGTTTTACCTCAATAAATTTAATAATCTGCTCTAAATTAACTCCATTGCCACCCATTGAAGCAACACTTTAAACGTGTCACGGTCTTGGGAATTTAGCCACTCGTAAGCGCGATCGCTTAGTTTGTAACAGTTTATATCTGCTTTTGTACTCCAAGCACCGTAAAACAAAGCTTCGGACAGGTCTATAGCTAAAGCACAGATATAGTCTGCATCTTTCGATAGCTTCAAAAGCTCAGCCTCAATCCAATCAGGGATCGGCGTTGTAGATGCATAGTGGTTTGCGGGTTTCATTGATTTTCCTTTCCAATAAAAACAAATCGATCATCAGTCTTCTCCTGCCACTCCCTATAAAGCCACCACAGCTTAATATAAACAGTTTTAAACTCCCTGTAATGAAAAGCTCTTTTAGCCATTTCGATCATGCCATTGTTAGGCAGTCTGAAGTTTAAGCCTTGCCCTTCAAAACAGCATTGAGTACGATGATAAGTTTCATACCATTCTTCGCAAGGTCGGACAAAGTAAACTGAAAAGCCATTGTCAGGACAGAGCAAACCCAGACTGATATCTAGCTCTTTAACTAAGGCTCTCATCTTTTCGACTTCAACCCGAATTGAGATACAGCCGCTAAGGCTATGTGCTATTTGTTTATTCACTGCATGGAGGGAAAAGCGTGAAACCTAAAAACTATAAATACAAGATCCAGTGCTACAGCAATCGATATATTCTGCTTAAGCGTAAATCAAGATGGTGTGTTTTGGGCTATATAACACTTTCTGTATCCACTTTTGGGATACTCAATTTTGCTGATTGGATAGCGTCGTTTGATGGGTGTGGTGGCTTTATGGATTTTGAAATGTGGACATGGGAGTTTCTTGGTTCTTTTGAGTCTTCCGAGCAAGCGGTAGAAGCAAAACTTAAAGATGAAAATCTTTGCGAATCCCAAGACATTAAAGAGTATTATCTTTAATTTTTCTTATAACGCAAATTAGCGATCGCAACGTTTTTGCATCGCTCAATCAATCATCAACATTATTAACAATCAAAAGCACAAATTATGCTTCACATCGTAATCTCTCAATCGTCTTTGTCTACTGCCATCCCCACAGTTAGCCGTGCAGTAGCATCACGACCTACGCATCCCGTTCTAGGTAATATCAAGCTAGTCGCTGATGAAGAAAATCAGGCATTAACTCTCACTGGCTTTGACCTCAATATCGGACTAGAGATGACATTGGATGCAAAAGTAATTATAGGCGGCTCAATTACTTTGCCGTCTAAATTGTTAGGCGATATCATTTCGCGATTACCTGATGAGGATGTGACTTTATTCCTAAACGACAATCAGCAAGTGGTTTTGACCTGTGGCTCTGGCAAATATCAACTTAATGGGTTGCCTGTGGAGGAGTTTCCTGAATTGCCTAGCATTGACTCTGAGGATTCCTTTGATGTTGATGTAGCTACACTTAAAGCAGGATTAGCAGCAACATTGAGCGCTACTTCAACTGATGAAACCAAGCGAATCTTGACAGGTGTTTGCGTCACATCTAAGCCTGATTCCCTAGAATTTGCTGCTACCGATGGACATCGCCTATCGGTATTCAAAACATCGGCTGAGGATGGGCAAGAGTTCCTTGCTGTAATTCCTGCTAAGGCTTTGCAAACCCTTGAGAAACTGATTAGCAATCAAGAAAAGCTCGCCATGAGAGCAGATAGAGCTAATGCCATATTTGCTTTACCTAATGGCACATTGATCACAAGGCTTTTAGATGGCACTTACCCCAATTACCGCCAGTTGATTCCCACGAAATTAGAGCGCACAGTCACTGTAGAGCGCAAGTTATTCTTGTCAGCATTAGAGCGTATTTCGGTGTTGGCAGATCAAAAAAATAACATCGTCAAGATTTCAATCGATGCCACTGCTCAGGAAATTTCTTTGTTGGTTGAATCACCAGATATTGCAGCGGGTCGTGAATCATTACCAGCGCAAATAACAGGAGACAATATTGAGATTGCTTTTAATGTTGGCTATTTGAAACAAGGCTTACAGACACAAAGCACTAATGAAGTGCAATTGCAGTTTAACAATGCTACCAGTCCTACTTTGCTTATCCCGATTGGTGGTGGTGATCAGGTTTATTTGCTGATGCCAGTGCAGATTAGGGGTTGATTATTCCTCAATTCCTAAAACCGATTTGATTTTATTCCATCGCTCCAATGTATAGCGGTGGTTTCTTTTTGTGTACCAGCTTAAAAGCGATCGCGATCCTTTACTTTCATTGCAACTTTTACACGCTGGTAACAAATTATTCGGTTCGTTAGTACCGCCTTGAGAACGGGGCATTACATGGTCAATGGTAAGTAAATCGGTTTTTAATCCACAATATGCACAGCAATAGTTAAAATCTTGTTTGCGTTGCGCTTTGTCTGCTCGGTACTGATGCTTGGGATCGAATAACTCTAAGCCGCTTTGCATATTGCGATCGCTTCTAGGTTTTATTGATTTTAGCAAACATAGCAAAGGAGTAGCTTATTAATCTACTCCTTTGCTATACCTATTTTGCTTTCTTTCTTGATTTGATTTTCATCTGTCTCAAATACTCTTTTCCCTCATCGCTTTTTCGCCAACAAGTGCGACATATTTCGCGAGTAGAGTCTGATCTTAATTGACGATCGCATTGTGTGCAGTAACGACGTTCTAGAGATGCCGTACATTTTGCGTAATATTGGTGGTTTGTTTCGGCGCGGGGTTTAGGCATTGTTTTGATATACTCAATAAGTAATTTGTTACTGTATTACACAACCTCATGGGTATTCAAAGAGAGTGTAATAGAGATGAGGGAGTGCAAGTCATCCCTGACTAGGAGGCAAGTGGGGTATCTGCCCAGTAATATATTGCAGCGATTGCATATTGACTGTAGAAATACACGCTTTAAGCCTTTGTGGTGACAAATTCTAGATATGGCGCTAGAGGTTAAATTTGCAATCGCTTTAAATCTCTTTAAACAAAGAGTCTTCTTTAAAGTTCCCTTTTTGCATACCATCAAATATCCATTGGATAAGATGTGTTGGGTCGCTAGAGCTTCTTACCCATCTGCGATACCATCTTGCACTAGCTTTTATCTTCCCAAAAGCTGAGGTATCATGCAAAATCAAAACTACCTTGCCTATAGGAGCCTTGGCAAGGTTTTTGTTTGTCCTTAGGTAATAACTATCTTGATAAAGTTGACTAGCTATTGGTTTTGGTATTTCACAATCACACATTTCTTTTTACCAAATACTTGCAAGTTCCTTCATTAATAGCGATTGTCAATTCATTTATATTGCTACGAGTTTGATGTTCTTTTTCCCATCGTTCTCTATTTGAACATAGCCATAGGCGATCATCAGCTTCAAAATATTTGCAATTACCGCAATCCCATATTTCAACAACAACGTTATTCATCGTTTTATGCATTGTTATAACGAGAAACTGCTTGCGCCCACATTGTTTGCTGTTTGTATTTATTTAAAAATCTCTTAGCGCCAATTCCAGATCCTTCATAAAATACTTCGTTAGTTTTTTCGTGGTAAATCTTGACTTGCCCTTTTTCGTTAGATGTAACATCCCAGAACGAAAAACCAAACCAATCATCAGATAATTTGATTAGGTGCTTAGCGACTTGAGCGGGAGATAACTGTTTGATTGCTTTACGAATAATTTTACTGAAAATCAAAGTTAGAAGATTTTCGTTGATATAGATTACATCAATAATTTCGTAGTTAATATTCTCTGTGACGAATTCGCTGTACTGCTCGTTAGTTAGTGTGATTGCTCTTGTGACTTGCATTTCCGTGTCCTCTGTTTGTTTATTTCAATAACCTATTATTGATCAATTACCTTGATATGTCAACCACTATTTAAGATTAATCTATATTTATTCTCAATCGCAAACACAGCAAAGCGATCACTGATATTAACAAGCCATTTGCAACGATTCAATATAGGCGATCGCTTCATCTAAATCGCCATTCATAAACGGGGCAAAGTCGAAGTTAGGATTATTAGCTTTTAGCTCATCCCATCTATCAACACAATCTAAACAGGTGCGAAATTCTAGATCAGAGAATCCCCACATACCTCTTGTATGTTGATGCACTGCACCTTTACCTAGCAATACATTGCACTCGCAGCAATTATAGTCTTTGCGTCCTTTTACAATGCGATTAGCTTTATAGCGAAATTTACCGAGGCGTGATGTTTCTCTCATGGTTTTTGATTGTGTAGATACGACAAAGCGATCGCTTTTACTATGCGATCTTTTGGTGAAGTTATAAAAAGTAGTTGCTTCACCCAAGATTTACGTTTTCCTTGTTGGCGATCGCATCCTTAATCTCTTTCATTACCATAATTAAATCGCGGTTTATACGGTCATTAGATACTCTCACAACAAAATAGCCCTTACTGTTTAAATACTCTGTCCTATAAGCGTGTTTGCTTTTGAGCTATTTTTCTTAACAACTGCAATAATAGTTAATGTTAGTGATTAATCAGGTAGATGGCTAAATCAAAAGTCGATTGGGATGTAATTGCTAGGGAGTTTATCGAAGCGCGATCGGACAGTGTTCGTCCAACGTTAGACCAACTTGCAAAACAATATGGGGTAAGCATTGCAGCTATCAGAAAGAAGTGTACTCGCGATCGCTGGATAGAAAAAAGTCGTATGTTTGTCCAACGATTGTCTCAAGAGATTAGAGCGAAAAAGATAGATTTTATCTCTGATTCATTGGCAATATCACACGTAGATTTTGATAGTGATTGCCTTGAGACAGCAAGGGAAATATTGCAGCAAATACGCTTAGCATTTAGCACGATTAAGGAATCACAGGAAAATGGTGGAGATGGGGAAGTAAAACAGCTTAAATCATCCGAAATATTGAATTATGCCAATGCTGGTGCAGTAGCTCAAAGGATGGGACGCACAGCGTTAGGTGCGGATGTGCTAAGTGATCAAGAACTATTAGAAGCAGTAATAAAACGTGGTTATGTCCCCATTGATCCTCGACAAAATCAATCCAGCGACACAAGCGAAGATAGACAGGGCGATCGCCAAGATGCGACAGAATCAGCCTTCTCGGACATCCTCTCAAAAGCCGAAGATTGAACTACATCCACTACAAAAGCAAATTAGCAACAGTCAAGCCAAATACACGATCGTAGTATCAGGTAGACGCTTTGGTAAGACCGTATTACAGATATACAAAGCTCTTGAGAGAGTAGCCATAGGAGCGCCATACAATCCCGTTTCGCCGCCTGTGGTGGTATTGGTAGAGCCAACGCTGGTAATGGCGAGAAGACTACTCTGGAAGCAGTTGCTTAATATTTTGCATGGACATAGAGCAGTAGAAGCGATTAGTAAGAGCGAATTTACGATTAAGTTTAAGAATCCCGATCCCTATCGCCACTATATGCCTGACCTGATTATCATGGGGCTTAATGATGGTGATGGCGATCGCGCTCGTGGTTTACGATTGTGGCATATAGGTGGTGATGAGTGGCAAGACTGGAAGCCTAGTATCTTTCCAGAGATTATTCAACCTGCATTGGCTGACACCGAGGGTAGTACAGCGCTATTTACTGGCACTCCCAAGGGCAAAGCTAATCATTTATATAGTGCTTTTGAGAATGCGATAGTAAGCGATCGCGCTATGTGGCAAGCATTTAGATTTAAGAGCATTGACAATCCGTATCTCAAAGAATCCGATATTGAGTTGCTAAAACAAAGCCTCTCCCCCCGTCTATTCCGTCAGGAGATGGAAGCAAGCTTTGAGACGTTTGAGGGGCAATTCTTTGAGACACTGAGCGAATCGCATATTATCAGCGATCGCGATTTACCGACAGATTTTATTTATCGCATATTAGCAGTGGATTGGGGCGCGGTAAACCCAAGAGCTTTAGTGGTTTGCGCCATTGTCAAAGATGGCTTTTATCATTGGTTTGTCGTTGATGAGTGGCGCGTTCCTAGAGCGATGCAAGGGCAAGCAATATTAGAAGATAATTTTATTTATGAGTGCCATAAATTAGCTAATAAGTGGCGAGTTAATAAAGCGTTTGCCGATCCCTCTAGACCTGATGCAATTAAAGCTTTGCGTGCGTGGAAACCAAAGGAAGGGCAAAACATAGAGGGATTTAAAAACTATTGCACCGAATCAAGGGGCGCGGTTAATGACTTCATCAAGGGCATTAACTTAATGAGTTCAGACTTTTATCACAACCGTATCAGGATAGTAGAAAGCTTGCCTCAATTCTTTGAAGAGTGTCAATCATATCATCGCAAAAAAGATAAGTATGGCAATATCACAGAGGATGAAGCAGATAATCAAGTGACGCACGGTATTGACTGCTTGCGGTATGCGATCGCCTCTATGCCTCCTGTTAATCGTCAATCAAGCTTTGGTAGTAGTAGATCAGCTTAATAAAAAAGCTCTCAGAAATGAGAGCTTTTTTAAATCAAACAGCGATCGCTTAAAACCCAAGGGCTTTAGCAGTTAAATCATTAGCAGATGCAGTCAAGTTAAAATCATTGTTGCCGCGTCTATTGCCATTACCATTAGCGATATTATCACCACTAGCGCGGTTAACTGGTTTGGCTGCTGATGGCTTCTTGGCGGCGATCTCGTTAGCCCAATCCTCAACTGTAAAGGGTACAGTCTTTTTGTCCACGACTTTGAATCGTTGAGTGCGATCCTTGGCAGATTCAACCACGATTACTTCATATTCGCCGTCGTCGTTCTCGACAACTTCTAACTGCTTTTCGTAAGCAGGATTATTAATTAAATCATCAAGAAATTCTGCTTTGAAAACTTGTGCAAAGGCGGCTTTGATTTCCTTTTTCTTGAATTGACTTTTAAATCGTGCATCCTTTTCTTCGAGCCTAGTCAGAGCCTCTTGTTCACGTTGTTTTGCTGCTGTTTCTTTGGCTGCGGTTTCAGTCAGCAAACGCTCTTTTAGGGCTGCGGTTTCAGTCAGCAAACGCTCTTTTAGGGTTTCAAAATCCCCAGTCCGCTTAGCCCTCTCTTCTTCATCCAAACGTTCACGCTCTTTGAGCTGATCCTCTAGCTGCTTAGCTCGTTTATTTGCTGCATCAGCTTCATCACGCAACTTCTTAAGAGTGCGCTTTATCGTATCATCTTCTTCTGGTTTTGCGGGTGCTTTAACTTCACCCTTGACTTCACCATTGCTAGCGCCATTGCTAGCGCCATCGGTAGCGCCATCGGTAGAGTCAGCACCCTTCTCTTCATTCTGGTAGAAATAGTTTCTAAATTTAAATCGCATATTCAAGCTCTAATTTGTTTACTGTTGAGACTGACATAATTCTGTAATCCAAGATTGTCAATCAACCATTGGCGATCGCTATTGTATAAAGCCATTGTAGCTCTAAGGTTTGCGCCGCTTTTCTGCGTGTAGCTATGAAACGATGGTACTGAGACAGACTCTAATCCAATACTTCCATCGGTCATTTGATTTGTTATAGAAGCTTTATTGTTAGGATCGTTGTAGCTGTCAAGCCCATCTAGCTTTGATTGTACCTCAGTTATAGCACTCGCGCCATAATCTGATTCGTAGCTGGTTAACGTACTTTCAATCAAGTTGTAATAGTCGCGAGTGAGATTGAGATATTTCACAATGCGATCGCGATCATTTGTTGTCCATGTACTCATGATTGATCCTCATTATCGTCTTCTTCATTATCTTCCTCTGAATTGTCAACTACCACAGGAGCAACAGCGTTACTCATAGGTGCTTCTACAGGTTGCGCGATCGCTACAATCTTCTGATCCTTTGGCAAGAAATTAATTTTATGCAGAATCTCAGTAGCAGCTTCTTCTGTTAATCCTTTGTTGATTACCTCGAACACAGTACGGATTAACTCCACGTTTGCAGGGGCAAGAATAAAGCTCAAGTCTACGTCAATCGTACCATGATCGCCTTTTACGTCTTCACCTTCCCACATTGCCCAATGACAGAAAACTTGCTGTGAGCATGATTCTTTGTTGACCTCAAACTCCTTTAGTCCTGCTTCATTTTGCGATGCTTTGATACCCGCTTCCGTCGCTGATTGTTGGACAAATGAATCGCCTAAAAAAGTAAATACAGTTTGCTTAATCAGCTCCTCTATACGATCTAATGCTTGGATCATAGGCGCGACACTAGCAGCATCGGCTTGCAAATAATAGAGCTTAGCAGGAGAAACGGTATCAATTACAGAAGCGCCGCCCGTTGCCAATGGTGGTACTTTTCCTGGAATAAAATCAATATGCTCTCGCACTGGAGTCGGTTGCATTTTGCGAACCGTAGCAAGCCAATCACTAAACACTTGATAATAAGCATGGTTTTTTTGTTGCAAATCAAGTAGAGATGGCGGCTTATCCCAAGGAATAGCACTGGTTAGCGAATGTAAAACAATGGGGATTTGTGAAAGTGGCTTACCGTTTACGTCTCTCAATAAAGTGGGCTTCTCAATTACTACATACTCTTTCTCGTTATTATCATTAGTCGTAATCCCAGTCACCGATCGCTGCACAGCATAATAATATCGATCCTGATCCTGTACTTTGATTAGCTCATATTCCCAACAAAGATCTTTCGTGGATTGCTTGTAACGGCTCTCGCTGACTACTTCACATCGATCTATCGTTACGTGCTTAAGCAGCACCGTGCCATCATTGGTATATTCCAAAGCCTTAATATCAATATCTAATCGTGGGATTAACACCGAATAAGGGCGCAAATCTAACTCCATTTCAACGGCGCGATTAGGGATTTCGCCAAAATTAGGATAGAGAGTAAGAATACCTACAAACTCATCACGCAAAGCCATGCGATCGGCTTCGAGCCAAAATGCTCTTATTGATGTTCCTCTCTTATCAAAATTCTTTTCAGCATCGATAACCGATTGAGGCACATTACCAGATAAACTCCATTTTGTGAGTAAGCTCGAAACAACCTTAACGGCTGGCTTAAAGAAATTTACGAATAGAGTGCGTTGTAATCGGAATAGCCACTCTTTAGGCGTTTCGGCTGGCATCATTGGCAGATATTCCAATGCTAAATGATCAATTACCTGATCAAGTTGTTCGCCATAAATCCAAGCGCTTTGCCCCTCATAAAAATCGACACATCGCCTCACATTAGCCTGATGTTTTTGGTAAGCAATGCTTTTAAGTGTTGGGTTATCGTCTTTGCTCAGTAAATCACCACGATAGCCCTTAGCGATCGCCTGTGGCAATTCATTAGGCTGAATTGTGATTAATGTCTCTGTCATTTTCATTAACAATTAATTATTATGTGATAATATCAGTTTAACCCGATCTGATGGGGCGTGATGCTCTAATCAATGAAGGCTGCGGAAAGGTTTGGAAGTGATTTCTAACTTTGAGCGTGATGCACCCGCTACACAGCAAAGCACTCAAAGATTAGGAAAACAAAATGGCAGCTTTAACATTGCTAGAAATGGCAAAACAAGCCCGTGAGATGGGCGATATTCTCAAGGCGGGGATTGTAGAGCAATATGCTGGTAACTCACCAATCCTAGACGTAATCACGTTTGAAGAGCGAGCGGGTGGTGTAGTTGAATGGCTACAAGAAAAGCGACTCCCTACAATGGCTAACCGTGCCATTAACGAAGGATTTACTGCTGATGTTGGTGAAGTTGAAAAGCGAATTGAGAAAGTCGTTATCGCTGGTGGTGAAATCAAGATCGATACGGCTGGCATAAAGCTGTACGGCTCCAATGTGCTTACCACTCAGATTTCAATGGCTTTAAAAGCTCAACAATTGAAATGGCATTCTGACTTTTTTAACGGAGATCACAGTGTTAACCCTAAAGAGTTCTCAGGGCTTAAAATTCGTGCTGGTGGTACTCAATTGGTGCGAGCTGGTAACACATCAGGCGGTGATGCGTTGTCCTTGTCTGCTTTGCGTCGTGCGATCGCTAAAGTTCGCCCAATTAATCCACGCGCTCAAGTTCGCATCTATTCAAATCTTGAACTGGCTTTACGCTATCAGGATGCAATCGCCAATCCCTCGATTTCTGGCTATGTTGTACAGACCAAGAATGATGTTGGTGTTGAGGCTCCTAGCTTTAAAGGCATTCCTTGGTTTGCAATTGAGGAAGATGCAGAAGGTGATCAAATTCTTGGTTTTACCGAGCAAGGGTCGGGCGGCGGTGCTAGCGTCACCTCTTCGATCTATGTCGTTGCGTTCAGTCCTGACGATCTTACAGGCATTCAAACAGGCGGTATTGATGTTCGTGATTTAGGCGAAATGCAAACCGAAACCAAGCGATTGATTCGTATGGATTGGTTGAACAATTTCGCAACCTATAACCCTCGCTCTTTTGCTCGCCTTGCTGGTGTAAAAGACGCTCCTTTTGTCGCTTAATTTTAATTCCTCTTTTTAGAGGAATTAGCTTATTGCAATGCTTTCAACCTATTAACCAGAGAAAATTATGGTCTACTCAGGCGCTTTTAAATCCACGTTGCCACGTCCCGCTAATACTTCGCAAGTTGATGCTCTTACAACCCTACGCGATTATGCGACGGCTGCTGCTAGTGCAACCACTAATGGTACTCCAATTGAATACCCTTTCACGGCTGAAGAGTCCGTCAAGGTGATCATCAATCAAGCTGCTTATTCTAGCTATAGCGCTGGATTGGTTAGCTGGACTTTATCCCTTGAGGTTTCTGATGCTGTTGCTGGTACTTACAAGCAAGTTGCTTCTATTGCTCCCACAGTAGCGGCTGGTGCTGCTCTCAATGATCAGGAAGTCTTTTTGAGTGGTAAACAAATTGATAAAACTGTACCCAATGCAAGATTCTTGCGAATCGTAGCTACCAAGCTTAGCACCGCAGGAAATCTCACATTCGGCGCTTACCTCGTTCCATCGGGTTGCTAATCTCATGAAAATGAATCTTTACGATCCTAAAACGGGCGCTTTGTTTCGTGTCCATCATCATGATGCTCAAGGGTGGATCGAAAATGGGTACTTAACATCGCCGCCCGATCTAACGCCGATCGCTGAAGAAACAGAGATCGCATCCAAGAAACAACCTAAAAAACCTACACCTGTAGAAACAGAGCGAATCTAAAAGGAATAGGCGATCGCAAGGTCGCCTATTTTAACAAAAATGAGTTGTAGCTATCCATTTATAAATAAATTTACTAACAATGCCATCATGATCGGGTTTCCTTGGAAGGCATGGATGGCTTTCGGGAATAGACCTAACAGTACAAATGGAACGTTACAGCCAATAGAGTATTTAGATTTAAGCCTTTATAACATCTACTTTGCGATCGCCCCTTCATTCACTTCAACAATAAGCCTAGCCCCCACTATTACAAAGTATGCAAATGGCGAGGTAACCTTTGAGTATAGCGCTGTGCAGACCGCAACAATGACGGCTGGTACATGGGTTGGTCACTGCTTTGTGGAATTGATTTCTAATGGCGCTCCTGATTTCAAGATGCAATTGGAAGTAAATGTAATCAATCCAGTGCCAATACCATGACGCAAATAATTAAAGTCACAGAGCCAATATTGCAAATTGTTGAACGCAACAATCAGCCTACTTTGATTGTTCAAACGGCTCCTGTGCAGATTAATAACAGTGGTGTTTCTGCTAAACAAAAGTCATTACCTTTTAGCTATGGCGATGTGACCACACAAGTAATTTATCAAGCGATCGCAAATCAAAGAATAACCAGAGTAGATTTAGCTTTTGACACTGCTTTTAACGTGGCAAGCTCGCTCAAAGTTGGGGACGGGGCAAATGTTCAAAGACTCATGGACACAGGGCAAAACAATCCATTGAGAGGCGGTATTTATAGCACAACTCCTTTCTATAAATACGGAGCAAACACCGATATCTTGCTAACTATTAACGCTGGTATTGGCTGTACACAAGGATCGGGAGTTGTAATTGTTTATTACGAATAGGTGACATTATGGCTTGGTATAACGATTTATCTGGAACTACGAATACTACTTTTTAGTAGGTGCTGCAAATATCTGGAAGGCAATTTCGGGCGGCTTTGCTGTTCGTAACCTTGCAGATAGTGCTGATGCAAAGATTCAGGTATCAACTGTTGAGACTTCAAACGACAATATCTTAATCAATTATGATGCTGCGGGATCTGGTAACGACTGGACGTTTACGCTTGCTAGAAACGCCGCGCAAACAGCAGCATTAACTCTAACTGCACCACCCGCAAAAGGTACAGATGGACATGTTTTAAGACAAAAAGCTGGTACGGCGGCGGGTGTATTAGAACTTGAATTAGCTGCTGTTGGTACTACTTCGCAATGCATTAGCGTCGATACTACTTCTCTTGCTTTTGGAACTGCATCACCATTGACCTTGTTTAGCACTCCATCAGGTGCTGTTATCCACAAGGTTGAAGTAATTATCGATACACAATTTAATGGCACTCCAACCCTGACAGTTGGTATTACTGGCACGACATCAAAGTATATGTCAAGTTCTCAGAATATCCTGACTAGACCTGCTGGAGATGTTTTTGAAGCCAATCCTAAACTTGCAGCTACAGCAGGCGAATCTTTGATCGCGACATATGCAGCAGGCGGCGCTAGTGCGGGTGCTGCTCGCATTCTTGTTTATTACTCTGTACCTAGCTAATTAAATTAAATGGCAGTTTATAGCGATCTAGCTGGTACTACGGGCGATTTCTCCATCGGTGGGAAACTATCAACCACTGGTGGGGTTTTGCTGCGTGTGGTAACTCTTACTGATGCGGCAACAGTTACACTAAATGCTGATACTACCGATATTGGAGTATTGACAAGCCTCTCGCAAACCACAACCTTTGCTAATCCCACTGGTACACCTACAAACGGGCAGTTACTTCAAATAAGGATTACTAGTAGTACAAGCCGCTCTATCTCTTTTGGTACTGCTTATCAAGCTGCTAGTAGTCTTACTTTGCCAACAGCTACCACAGGCTCTAATGCCGAAGATTATATAGGATTTCGATATAACTCGACAGATTCAAAATGGGACTTGATCGCGACAACGATCGGAATTAGCAACAATACCGCGACTAGAGTTGTAACCCTTGCAGATGCTGCAACAGTAACCCCCAATATCAGCACTACCGATATCGGGATATTGACATCATTATCCCAAACCACAACCTTTGCCAATCCTACAGGTTCTCCAGTTGACGGGCAATCGTTGATTATTCGTGTCACTAGCACTATATCGCGCCGCCTATTTTGGGGTACAAATTATAGCGCCGCTAGTAATGGCTATTTACCTGAAAGAACTACGGGCGGCGGCGTTGAGGATTATGTTCAATTCCGATACGCTTTTGCGGATCTGAAATGGGATTTAGTTAGTACTACAATGTTCCCTCCAATCTCAAGAGGTCAAGCGATCGCTATGTTTGCTAATTATTTTTAGGAGTCAATATGTCAAAGTTTCCTGAGTACTGCGAGATTCCATCATTGCAATGGGTTTCAATCATTAACACCGCCGCAAATACCGCGACGGACGGGACTGGAACAGTATCAACAATTTGGACTTGTGACTCTGTTCGTAATGGTTTTTTTACTGCAAGTTTTGATAAAACCAGTCAGCAATACTGGTAACAATAACGTCGCAAACGTAGCTAGGTTTTTCCTTAACAATGGCTCTACCAATGCAACTGCAACCAATAACAGCTTTATCAAAGAAGTCTCTTTACCTGCAACCACAGGATCGGCTAACGCTGCTTTGATTGATATTGCTGTTTCATTTAATATCCCAATACCTGCGGGGTACAAGCTTAATGTTGTACTTGGCACAACGGTAGGTGCTGGACTTGGTTGGTACTTTGCGGGTGTAGGAGGATTTTATTAATGTTTGGATTTCCGCAATCAATTAGTACAGGTAGAGTTACAAGAGACTTTCAAGAGTTTCAATCTACAGGTGTAGCAAGCTCTTGGCAGACATGGCAAAAACCACAAGGCTGTAATCATGCTTTTATGATTTGCATTGGTGGTGGAAGCAGTGGTGCAGGTGGACAAACAAACACGGCGGGTACTGCAAGAGCAGGCGGCGGTGGCGGTGGCTCTGGCGGAATCGCAAGGCTATACATCCCATTGATATTTTTACCTGATGTTCTTTATATTCAAGTTGGGTTGGGTGGAGCTTCAGTTGCAGCAAACACAAATGGAAACGCAGGCAATAGATCGTTTATCTCTACAGCACCACTCACATCGAATGCCGCTTATTTGGTACTAGTATCTGGTACAGCAGCAGCTACAGCACCAACAACAGCAGGCGGCGCGGGTGCTGCGGAAACTGTTGCTACGATCGCCTTAACAGCGTATGCAAACTTAGGATTATGGGCGGCGATCGCAGGGCAAGCGGGTGCAGCAGGTGGGGCAAATACAGGTGCAAACGGTGGCGCAATTACTCCATTAGGCTATACAAGCGGCGGTGCAGGCGGCGGGGGGACTCCTGTAGCTAATACAGATTTTGCGGGTGGTGCTATCAACGCAGTAGCAGCCTATCCATCGATTGCAGGTGGTACGGCGGCGGGTGGATTTGGCTCTAGTGGATTCTCTCAATTAAATCCAATGTTTACCTTCGGCGGTACAGGCGGCGGTACTAATGGCGCGGCTGGTACTGGCGGCGATGGTGGTGCAGGTGGCATCGGTAGCGGCGGCGGTGGTGGTGGCGCTGGAGTTACAGGCGGTCGTGGTGGTCGTGGTGGTAATGGCTATGTGATGATCGCTTGTTGGTAAAGGTTTTCAGTCCTGCTTAATGCAGGTGTAACGTAATTCTTTTGCAAATAAAGGAGTATTTATGCCAGTTCTGCAAACCTATATCACTAACCAAGTTTTTTCCCGTGCCATTCAATATGATGGTACGGGAAAAAATCAAATTCAGGCATTTGTAGCTAACTTGGAACTCTCTAATAGCTACGATGCTTTTCGTCTTAAATCAGATCCCGAATCTGAATATATATACACACTTCCAGAAAATGCTGATCCGAATGATTATGACATTTTCCTTTTCTTTAATTACCATACCTATTGGCTTCCAGTTGGCGGCTATGTTGGCATTGCTCCTATCCCAGTCGATGGCTATCCAAATCAGTTTGTAGATACCATCTTCTTTGCTGCAAACGAATCTGAGTTACTAGAGACAAGAAGCGTTTACCCACCTGTATAAACAATTTCAAACAAAGGTGAGATTCCTCACCTTTGTTTGCTCATGGGAAAAATTATGATTATTGAAAAAGCAGACAATTACGCGATCCTAAACAGCGATCGCTCCTTTCGGGAGTGGCGATACTTGGTTGAGGGGACTGAATATGACGAAAGCTTAGTACTCGCAAAACTGACGATTGCGCCGCCTGATTACAATCCTAAAACAGAGAAATTGGTAGAGGTTATCAATGTTGGCGATCGCGAGGTTACTCAATCATGGGAGGTACAGCAATTAAACGCTGAAGAAATCACAGCTAGAAAGAAGCCTAATCCTACGGGATTTATGAGGGAAGGGTTTAGTCGGGAGAATGAGGATATGTTTAGAATCTACACTGAGATTCTTGATAAGTCATGCAGTGATTTAGCGGTTAGTACTTGGTTCACTCAATTACTTTCTTCTGCACAGCCAACATTTTTCAAGTCTGACGGATGGAACTATGTAATCCTTCAGTTAGCTAATGCAATCAATTTAAACGCAAGCGATCGCGCCATTGTAAACAGCTACTTAGCTAAATACGATCTAGACGAGGTTCTGTAATGGCTTTAATCTATCCCTTTGCTCCAGAGCATTTCCTGCCAGCAGCAGCCACAAATTTCCTCAATACCTGAGCGTGATGGCTGGTGGTGCATATCGCTCTGCTCTTGCGTTTGATGCTGCGACTAGTGAGAAGTGCAGATTGCAGTTCCCAATGCCCACGTTTATTGCCCCTCTCACCCTTAAGATTCAATTCGCGATCGCAGCAACTACTGGCAATGTCCAATTTAGGGCGCAAGTAGAAGCAATCACCCCTTTAGATGCGCTAAACGTAAGCACTACTGTTAGTTTTGATACTGCTAACAGTAGCGGTTCTATCAGTGTCCCTAGTACAACGTTCTACCTAAAAGAGTTTAGTATTACACTCACTAATAATGATTCTCTTACGGCTGGTGATATGGTCACACTCACAATAGACCGAGATGTCACGGTCGGATCAAATGCTTCTGGTGATTGCTTTTTGTTAACCGCAAGATTAGAGGATGCGAGCTAATGGCGATCAATATCAGTACAGGCAATTACTTAAGACGCACTACAAACTTAATTGATTACAACAATGCCTACACCTTAATGGCTTGGGTGTACGCTAATAGCCTCTCCACAGGCTGCATTTTTACACTTAGGGAGACAAGCGAAGGTACTAACGATAACTACGATTTTTGGGGCTTTTCTTCGGGGACTTACTATTTAGAAGTATCGCGAAACTCACCAACTTTTGCCCAGTCTAACGCCTTCCCTTCTGTTATTGGAACAGGGCAATTTTTCCATTTTGCTGTAGTTCGATCTAGCTCTTCGGCGGTAGAAATCTATCAAAACGGGGTCTCAATCAGTACACTTGCAGCACTTGATACAAGCGCACGTACGGCTGTAGCAGTAATGCAAATCGGGCGATTTAACAACACTTTTCCTAACTCTTTAGACGGTACTGTTAGCGATTATTTCGCCTATAGCCGTGCGCTATCACAGGCGGAAATCCTTAACCAAATGCGATCGCGTCTCCCACAAATTACAACAAATCTAGTTGATTGGTGTCCGCTAATCAATAATTCGATTAATATTTCAGGCGGCGCAAGTGCGTGGACTGAAAACGGAACTATTACCTATAGTGATGGGGTTCTGCTCTCTTCACCGCCATTGGTATATCAAAAACGAGCGATCGCAGCGCCATATTTTGCTAGTCCTGCGATGCTTTTGGCTTGTTAATTTTGTTAAGAAGTTCACACATTTTTATTAATCCTCTAAACAACTACTGATACATTGCCTAAATGCTTGCAGCTAGCTTTGAATTGCTGCGGTGTAAACTTGCCAAAGTAAAAAAGTGTTTGGCTTTTCATGTTGCCAGAATCCTTGTTTTGGCGATCATTCTTTGGGTTTGTGAATAGAATTCTGTGGTTAAAAGTAAGATAGCACACGCAATAATTTTGAGCGTCTAAATACCAATTAGAGCTTGTGTTTGAATTAGTGAGCAGAAAACTATTGCCAATGTGTGCATAGGTCAATACAAGCTCCACAGCTCTCTCAATATTCCCTTTTGAATAAGGAGGGTTAACCCATTTGTTTTGATATGGTGTCCAATCTTTACTAAAAGCATCATCAGCTTTAGTCCAATAGGTTTTCGCTTGGATAATGTGATTCGCTCTCAAACATGAGAATGGATCAAGATCAAAACCGTTAGCTAAGGTACGAAATGGTTTAACAATTTCTAATGGGGTGTAGTTTTCATCATTATCTTTATCCTCACCTGTGAGAACTAATTCTAGAGGAAATAGATTTGGTTGCACTGCATACATCTCACAACCCTCCAAAAAGCTCTTTCTTAGCAATTTTCGTCATCACTACTTGCTGCCCTAGATAGAGCATGTGAAGCTCTGCGAGTAGCTGTTTTGCGGAATCCAGATCGATATTTTGGATTTGCTGACAAAACATCATGTGAGTGAATTGCTTCTCAACTGGTAGATCATTCATAGCCATACTTCTTGTGTATCTTTGGATTGAGTTAAATCTTCTGAAAACAAGCTTGTAATCCATTCTGGCAACCCTTCAGGATACATCCGTTTCAAATCGCCAACAGTAAAGCCTAAAACGCCGCCGCTTTGTTCACCAACAAGATCTAGCCCTGCTCTAACGCAACAATGGATAGGCGCACAGACACGACTAACAATCGCATCTTTCACCTCATCGTATTTGTCAAAATCGCCTTTGCGTTTCCATTTTTCAAGGCGTTTAACCTCGTTTGTAGTGGCGAAATCATAAGGGCTACTCCATACTTCGCCTTCAACCACTTCCATAAACCAATCGCCTAAGCACTCTGTAACTGGTTCTCCATCATGACTAAGTTTCACTCGATCCCATGACACAAAGCAGTCTACGCCTTCTTCTTTGACATGTTCAAATACTTGTTCAAGTGTCTCAAGAATCCATACAAACGATGGGCTTTTACGTCGTTTGTAGCAAGTGTTTGCCATCCTAAAAGCAAAACTTTTCCATCGTTCAAATTTACTTTCAATCATAAGTATCTCCAAATTCTGTATTTGCTAACAAAAATTCTTCTTTGTTTTGCCAACTGGCACAAAGTTCTAAAAGCTCAAGCTGCAATACTTCTCTATAATGCTGCTGACTCATTGCAATGCGAGCATGAGGGAAAGCCCATTTAATAGATTTGATGCGTTTTTCACGCTCTGCAATTGACGCTTTAAGCTTAGTGATCGCCGCCTCATGTCCTGCGATCGCGTCATTGGCGATGTGTTCTTTAATTGCTGTAATCATCTATATGAAACTCCATTTAAAACAGGTGTAGATTTACCTTCGGGACTAATAGCATTGCCATACCAAATTGCAAGTCCTAATGAGCGATAATTTGACTCCCAATCTTTTGCTGTTTTCTGGCAATCTTCTAAAGAAAGTAATGGCTTATCTTCATTGAAATGGGATGAGGTTGAGTGGAAATCTCTAGAGGAAGCAGTACCTCTATGTACCCCAAGCTCTAATCTCCAAGGTTTCTGTTCGGTAATCATAGTGATGAATTTAAATATTTTTCTGTAAGCCAAAGAGTAGACTGAAGCGACTGAATGCCTAACCCTAAGTGCAACGTGAACAACCACGCAGTAGCAAGGGGCGCATCATTAAACACATGGCATAGAGCATGAGCATTACTTGCTTCATCGCTGTTGAGGTGTGGAAAGTAATGCGTGTCGAATGAGTTGATTAATTGCTCTGTACTCATCGCCTTACACATGGGGGATTAGGTGTAGGGTGTGGATTCCGAGGATCATTACAAGTTTGCGGGTCTTGCGGGTATGCGATCGCCATGCTTGGCATTAGCATACAAATGGTTGTGATTAGAGAAAGTGTAAGTTTCATAATTTAATACAAGCTACTTTTCGTTTATTCCAAGCCGTAAGGAATACGACTTCATTTTCTTCCAGTAAATCCAAGAAATCAGATATGCGATCGCGTAACTCAAGAAGTCCAAAGTCAACACCTGATTGATTCTCTTGAATTTGCACTACCTCAAAGCATGGCTCTCGGTAGCGAGTTACTGTAATCTTCTTCTTGCCACTGCGAACGCTTTTACATGATGTTCGCAGCTTTTGACGGAATGTTGAAATGGATATGGTTTCTTGTTGCATCGTGACTACCAATAATTTGTATATCTGGTTTTTTTGCTTCCTTTCGGAGTAAAAGCTTTTTCAATACATTGGCGATCACCTTCTGGCGTACCAGATTTCCATCCCGCAAGAGATCCATCACTGTTACGGACTTCTGACGCAAAAATTTTCCTGTAAACGGATTTACCATTAATATCGCGAACTACTACTTCACCATATTCAAGTTTTTGAATAATATCTTCAGTTAGCATTAACTCTCTCCAAATAATTTGATTAAGCGATCGTGCCTACAACTTGACCGCGTGATGTACTTCTAGTAGGAGAAGGAATATTTTTAGCTAAGCTGCAATTCCTAGTTTTTTAGCTAGCTCCTTGTCAAACACAGGGCGAAACCAAGCATTAGGCATCTTTTCTTTTATGTAATCAAGAGCAATGCTATCAACAGCGACAGTAAGAATATTGAGCATCATAGGAGGATAGCTTGTATAGTCGTCATTCCATCTGCCTTGCATGGAGATTTGTGCAGGATGCTCAACCAATCGATCAAATACCTCTAAAGCCTGTTCTGGAAAGAATCCGCTATCGGTCAAATCTTGAATAATTTTCTGCTTAAAAGTTGTCATTGTTTCCCTGTTTTTTGTTTACCTTATGTTGTACACATTATCAATTTTGTACGCATTTGTCAACAACATAATCAAAGTTTAACAACATTAATAATCAAAAATACCCGTTAACTTCTGGTGGCACTGGTAGCAAGTTCATTACTTTGTTAAACGATCGCACGATGCAAAGATCGCGTATTGAGGCTGGTACACGCTTGATAAAAGCTTGATATTCGGGGCTATCTTCTTTGTACTGGCGGTGCAACGCGATCGCTTCTACCCATTGCTCGATAAGCTCATCGGTGACTAAAACGCACTCATCTATCCAGTACCATTCGCCAGCGCGTGTGTTAGCGTCCCATTTGTGCCATAGCTTAACTCGCAGTGTATCGCGTTCTCTGGAGCGATTAAGCACTGTAAAAATGTGTTCGCCATGTGCAACTACTTGACCCACTTCGGGAGGCATAGCGATCGCAAGTTGAGGAAAATTTTCTTTCCACTCTTCGCACTCAGAGATCGGGAATACAGCCTCAGATAGGGCAAGGTATCGCACCTTGTTCTTTTTGTTGGAAAAGAATAGGGTTTGTGTTGGTTTGTGAATCAATGTAGCTGGCATAGTTTAAAATTCCTCCCATTCTTCTAGGTTTGGATCGTATTGTTGCGGTGCGGTCTGCAATTGTTGAGGCGGTACATAATCCGCTTTTTGTTGGTCAAGGATTGAGACAAAGGCATTACCAATTCGACTTTTAGCACCATCAAATGTTGGTTTGACTATCCATCCCGCCTCATAATCGCGGTTCTTTTCACATCCAATTTCAATCAATCCGCGATCGCTTGACTGAGGATTGTAGCGATCGTCACGATATAGGTATAAGCCAATATCAACAATTTGGCGAGTCATGCTGGTTTCTTTGCTGTCTGCCAACTTTGGGCGCTTATCTTGTCTGGACTCGACTGCCCCTGTCGGTTGAAGCAATAAGAACATGGTGATCTTTAGTTCCTTTCTTAAGTTGCCCAAAGTAACAAGGCAATGATCAAGATCGCGGCGCGGATCATTGGTGCGTTTGAGTGGTGAGAGTAATTGCAGGTAATCGATAAACGCGGCTCCCACAGTGCCATTTTGGGCGACAAAAGCTTTGATTTCATTACAGATATCCTCAACTACAGGACTGGAATCGTAAATATAAATCCGTCCCCCTTCATAGGCTTGAACTACTGCTTCAAAAGTATTTTTGTCCTGTGGCACAAAGAAGGTGTTTTGCTTAATCATGCGATTAGTAAAGCCTGTTTCCATCTGAGCGAACTTAGTAGCGGCTCGACTTTTGCCAACTTCAAGGGAGCAGATTAAAACCGTTTCTTTTAGGAATACTGCAATATGTTGAGCAATATAAAATGCTGTTGTAGTTTTGCCATGACTAGACACCGCAATTATCCCGACCATAGAACCACGTTCCATCTCTAGTTTTTCATCCACTTCTGGAATCCCAGTGCTGAGATACTTTTGCTCTGATTCTTTTTGTAGCGACTTTTCTTCCTCAATCCGATCGATTTGTTTTCTGAGAATTTCGCCAGCATTGACAAACCCTTCAGAGACAATACTTTTACTGGTAAATTCTGCTAATTTCTTTTGAGATTCTGCGATCGCCGCCTTAACGTCGCTACCTTCGGCATAGAGTCTCGCTACTTCATTGCCAAGCTGCTCACCTAATCGCAACGTGTAGCGATCGCTAATGATTTGCGCCTGAAAAGCAATATCAACATCACCAAATTGGTTAGCCCGATCCTTGAGTGAAACTAAGTATTTTTGGCTAATCTTGTCGCCTAAACCTTTGTCAGTAAGGACTTTATGCACACTGAGAACATCAATCGCCTGATTCTTTTGGTGAAGCTCATAACAGGCAGTGCAAATTTCGCGGCTTAAAGGGTCTTGAAAAGCATCGGGGTATGTGATTATACCTGTGACGGTTGTAATTTGCCTTGGCGCTAGCAAAATCGAGCCAATAATAAAAGATTCAGGGTCAATATCATCAGTAGGATCGCTAGCAAGGTCTAAAAGTCCACTTCCTCGGAAGAAGTCTAGCCAATCACTAGGCGATCGCAGTTGGTATTTATCAAAGGCATCAGTACCAAAGGTTTCATCGCAATCACCCTTGCTTTTGTCTTGCCATTGCCCCCAATCTGCAAATAGCACCGTTGGCACATTTACAGCTAGTCGTTTGTAAGCGGTCAGGATATTGAGCTTTTTCTCGTCCTGTGTGTTGGCATCGCAAAGCAATGTGTGAGAGATCGCCTTGGGATATTTCTGGAAGATGCGATCTAGTCCGTTCTTGCCAAATATTCCAGCCGCCGCTCCGATGACGATTACATTAGGGTTTGTTTTCCATTCAAAGAAGCCACGAATCAGGCTCTTTAAAGCTCCCTCGGTGTACTTGATTTCGTAAGGTTTAGAGCTATCAAACTTTGGATGCACCCATAGAAACAAAGGGTTTTCGCCTGTTTCCTTGAGTTTGTTGTCACCAGAGAATACGCCCCATGTGTATTTGGCAGTACTGCGATCGTCATTGGCTTTCTGTGCGCCGCAAAACATCCCTGTGATTGGATCGATCGCTGATATGCCATAGCCATTATCAAGGGCAAATAACCAATGCTTGCTCAGTGCATACTCGATTTGCTTGTCGGTTAAGCCACGTCTTAGCAGGTCAGCAAATTGGCGATCGCTTAACTTGGCTTCGCAGGATCGGATCTTTGCGTCCCGTTGCTGAATGCTCAGCACTGGTATTTTTTCTCTACGATAGGAGTTTTTATTCTGAATGGGTGCGTACATCATGAACAAACCATTCTTGTCTAGCCCGATAGATGTGTATCCTGTAGGGGCGTTAAGCTGCGATCGGCAAAAAATCAAGCCCTTTTCATTTTGTCTACAGCTTTCGTGCTCACCATTACAGACGGGACAAGTGCCATTTTTAAAAAGCTCAAACTCAGATTTCATGCTCTGTCCCCTCTAGATTTTTGAGATACAAACGGGCGCGATCGTGTAGCCATTGCAGATTTGGTTTTGCGTACTGCTCCCAACATTGGGGAACATCAGCATTGGCTTTAGTATGGATGCCATCAACTAGCCTGAGATTCCTTGCAGCGTAGTTGTCCAGATAAATCACAATCCACCGGTCTTTAACGTCATCAGGGATGTCATCGGTAAAGGCTTCATCAATGAAAACCTTTTTCCATCTGGTTTCAATCTGTTGAGTGTGCTTATTGCGCTTTGTGCCGATTGGCAGATAGCTCCACTCCCTTGTTTCTTCGACTGGTGCTAGTAAGGCGATCGGATCGGGTATCGCGAAATCTGCACGGCTTGCACCCTTAGAGTGGTTTTTGTACGATTCGATAAAGTCTTTTCGGGCGATCGCGGGTTGCGTGCATTGATGTTTGACATACCACCAGCCCCCGATCGCGTTTAGTGCTTTTAAACCAACGACTGAGAAAGGGGTATCGATGTCTTCCCATTCACGCTCGGCGCGTTCCTCGATTGTACCAAGTACCAAGCTGATTAGTTCATCGGGTGTAGGAAAAAACTTACAACCGTAAGCCTTAACACAAGCTTCTTCAAACTCTTCTGTAGTTAACTGCTCTGATAGCTGTTGATAAAAGCTTTTGACAACTCTATCAGGAAATGTTTTATCAAAATTTGCCATCAATTCGGCAAAAGATTCAAGGAAAACGGATAAATCAATCATGAAGCGACTCCCATTGCTTGCTGTAATTGAGCATAAATCTTGGCTTTTCTAACCTCAGTAGCAGACATTATGATTTCGCCTTGCGTGGAGTCTTTCTTAGGAGCTTGCTCGTATTTTTCGTAGTACTGATAAGGCTTTTCATTGCTTAGGTACTGCTCTAAAGTCCAGCCCTTCAAAACTTTCTTGTGATAATCGTCGCTCTTGGCATACCAAAGACTTTTTTGAAAAATCGTCATGGATTCACTGCCATGAGTTTTAACAAACGTTTCAAGCTTAGATATCGCCGTTTTGGATAATGTTTTGTGATCTACCCAATCGTCAGGCTTTTCTTGCAGCCACACATCCAAGAAAACCTGATAGTTGTTTCGCTTAGCGTCTAAGTTTGTTACTTTTGGCTGTACCGCGATCGCTAACCCGACATTTTCAGGTGATAAAGGGGCAAGGGGGGGAGGGGGGATTGGGGTTTCTTTTTCTTCTGCCATGCCAACAGAAATTAAAACTTCTTGTATTGGTTGAATTAAATCAACCAAAATTTCATCGGATGAAGAATATATAGGCTCCGCGCACGCGGTGTATATATTCTCTGCTGTAGTCTTTGACGTAATCTCTGTATATAGATTTAGAGATTGGGGTTGCCCATTTCTAGAGATGGATTTTCCCGTTTCTAGAGATTGGGGTTGCCCATTTCTAGAGATGGATTTTCCCGTTTCTAGAGATTGGGGTTGCCCATTTCTAGAGATGGATTTTCCCGTTTCTAGAGATTGCCCTGTGATCAATGCTGTAAGCGCATTGTCGGTTAGTTCATGGTTGCGAAAATAATATGTAAGCCGTGAAACTCGATCATAGTAGCTGCAATAATAATGACCTTGAAATTTGTCTTCAGCCTCATTAAATGAGCTTTTACTTAAATACCTAATTCCAATAAGATCAAAAGCAGTGCGAAATTCGTCAGCACTAATACCGATCTCTTCTTGCCAACTATCTCCCTGTTTGTAGTTTGGGTGAGTCTGTTCAGGCGGCGCTAAAAATTTATAAAACCCATCTGGATATTTCGCAAACCAGTAATCAAGTTGTTGCATCAAAATGCAACCCGTTATCGATTTGGTAATAGCCCTCAACTGTTTAACGTAGGGGATTGTTTCACGAGTAAGAGTAAGAATTAAGTTTTTCATGCCTTACTTTTTCCCTTTAGCTAAAATGTCTTCACAAAGCTCTTGAGCAATATCTGCGGGGGAACCAATACCCCGTAAGGTTTTACGCTTGCCCTCAAGAATTAATTCAATACGCTCTTGTTTTTGCTCCAGAATGGTGTCAATTTTTTGATCAATGTCATGCCATTGCAGCCAATAAACTGACACATTGTTTTTTTGCCCAATGCGATGACAGCGATCTTCACATTGCATAGCATCGCCACTAGTCCAAGGGCGATCAACCATGATTACGGTTTGCGCCGCAGTAAGAGTGATGCCTACACCACCAGCGCGACTTGTGGAAATAAATACTTTGGATTGTCCAGATTGAAACCGATCAACCAGATTTTGACGATCGCTAACAGCCGTATCACCGATCAACAGTTCGCCGCCTAATCGCTTATGCAATTCTTTGGCGGTATCAAGAAATTCGGTAAAAATTACAACTTGATCACCTTGCTCCAAAATGTCAGAAGCCATTTCGATCGCTGTTTCAATTTTGGCTATGGAAGCGGCTTTTCTAAGTTTGCCAAGCAGTACAAGCGCCTCACCTTTTCCCATGCCTTGATTTTGTTCATACTCAAGCTGAGCATCAAGGAATGATTGCTTCCAAATTTTGAGAGCGTCGCCTGTTACTTCGGCGGATCTCATCATGCGAGTCTTTTCTGGTAGATCCAAGCACTGAGCTTTAGTCCTACGAAACACCACATTTTTGGTTCGTGCGTGAAGTTCGTCAAGGTGAGCAGCGCCTGAAACATCCCAAGGACAAAAACGAGTAGATTTTGCGGCGCAAAAATATGATTCAAAATCACGCTTATTTTTGGCTAACTCATGATTAGTCGCTTTAAGTAAAGGGAATAGATTGATCGGGCGACCGTTTTTAATTGGTGTACCAGTAAGAGCTAAACTGCCTTTGCAATTTTCATGAGTACTCAATTCAATAAAAGCTTTACCTCTAGCAGACTTGCTACCAGCCTGTGCATAGTGAGCTTCGTCTGAAATCAAAAAATACTGACTAATTTCTAGAGGTTTTGGCATCTTTGCCCATGAAAAAACTTCAATGGGAACGCCAACCATTTCAGCTTCACGAAACCAATTTTCTTTGAGCGAAGCAGGGCAAACTACAAAAACAGGAATTTGAAATACCTTGTAGTAAGCCTTAGCAACTACAAGTGCTGTAATCGTCTTGCCCAATCCCATATCTAGCGCCATAATCGTGCCTCTAAGCTCAGTGCTTTGAATCTGAGCAATAGACCACAACACTGCTTCTTTTTGATGTTGGTAAAGATTTCTCCCATTAGCCAATGGTGCTGATACATTGGCGGCATTAATTAATTTTTGATAATCAGCCTGAGCGATCGCCAATTCTGCTAATTGCTCTGATTGTGCAGACTCAACCTCACTAGCAATCTCTGGATCTACTTCAAAATCAGGAAAAGCTGTGATTAAATCAGCAGCAGACTTAAAAGGAAACTGCCAAAATTTACCGTCGTTATTCCACTTTGCACCAGAAATGCTTTTAACCTTAGCAACAATTTCTGGATTGTATGGAAAGGTAACAATGATTGATTTACCTTGCAAGGAAATCTTACTCTTGGCTTTCGGCTTTTCGGCTCTAATCTCAGTAGCAACATTTGCATTAAAAGATTCTGGCAGAACAATCCCCATACCTTGCAACTGCTTTCTGTAAGTTTGCAGCATTCTAAAAGCTGCATTTAATTGATTTGGCGATAGATTCCTACCATTCTCAATCTGATCAGCTAAGCTATGTCCAAATTCAGCATCGCGCCCATTAAATCCTTTGCCATCTTCACTAAACGCATAATCACAGACATTTGATAACGCTGTAATTGCTGATTGAATTAGTTCAATACTCATGCTGCTACTCCCATGCGATCGCGGTTGTTTAATTCATCCACAAGGGCAATTCGCAAGATGTCCGATTTGTCTACATTTTGGGCTTCAGCAAGCTTTTCTAGTAACTCGTACTCATCTTTAGTGATGCGTACAGAAACGGTCTTCTCTCTACGTGGTTTCATGTGCATTACTTCTGTATTACGCTTTCAATGCTAAATCTTTTACCCTCAAAAGTCAATAACATTAATGATCAATTATCACGTTATCAAAGCAAAACCCCGCAAAAGGCTAGCTCTCTGGGGGGTTTGCGGTTATTCGATTTTTGCTTTTGCCGCGATTAGCGCTGATGTTAGTAAGATGATTTGCCGTCGGTAGTATCGCATCCTAGCTCTGTACTCTGTCGCTCCTAGCGCCTTGTTTTCAATGTCATGCTTCATCTCATCGGTAAGCGTTAGGATGCGAGCATGGGGATCTGGTTCGATGGTCATGCTGCTAGCCTCACTAGTTCTTTATTTGGCAATGCGATCGCCTGTGGATGCACTGCTTGTAAAATTTTTTGATACATCAGTGGTGGTACTGAATTGCCTATACCTTTCCCGTCTAAAGACTTCTTACCACTCCATTTATAATCATCGGGGAATGACTGCAAACGTGCTAAGCAAGCGATGTCTAGGGCTTTGATTTTTGCGTTTTCTAGCAATGCATTAGCTCTATGCCAATGTCCATCTTGACCCATCGCTCGAAGTGTCCAACATGGTTCCGTTGCTGTGCGTGTTTGGAGTTCGCGATCGCTTCTTGCGCCTGTGTTTTCGATGAGGATGGCTTTTATTTCTCTCTGTCCAGTTGCTGCACATTCTCCAGCAATAAGGCGATGAGATGGATTGCTAGCAGGTCTAGGAACTGATAATTTTTCCTTGTATTTGATAGCTCTTTGTTCTCCAAAATGAGGTATTAACAAATGCTCTCTAATCTCATCAGGCAACGCCTTAATCTGCCATTCCGCTAGCTTTGAATCAGGCAAATCATGCACCTTATCCTTAATCGCTTCATACCATCCGATATGCTTTTCAGGCAGTGGCAATGACGGGATAAAGCCATCTTTTACCGCAATTAGGATTAGGCGGCGGCGGCTTTGTGGCACTCCGAAATCAGCAGCATTTAGAACTTGGTAATCAAGCCAATAGCCTAGTGAATATAAGGTATTAACAATATGCCCAAAAGCTGTTATTTCCCATTTTTTAGCTTTAGGATTCCATTTCCTTGTATGGCGATAAGCTGGAACATTTTCTAGAGTGAAGTGCTTAGGCTGTAGCACTTTCAAGAACTCGCATACCTTTAAAGCGCAGTCGATATCAAGTTGCTTTTCTCCTTTAGTAGGATTGGCTTGAGAATAAGACTTACAGACGGTACTAGCATGGAGTAGGTTTGGTTTCTCAAACTTAAACGGATCGCAATCTAAAATATTTTTGACGTACATCTTACCGCCAATATTTGCCTTGTGTAGCTCTGCTAATTGCGGGTCAAATTCCACTGCTTCACAAGGCTCAAATCCTGCGGCGATCGCACCTAGATCGATTCCTCCTATGCCACTAAAAAGGGTTGTGATTGTTGGCTTATTCATCGCTCTTCACCCTCAATACTGGCTTATCTGATGACTTTGGCTTATCTGATGACTTTGGCTTCTCTCTTGTCTGTGTTTCGCGTGGTATTGGTGCTAGGTAAGTGCCATAGGTTGAGCGAATGTCTGCACCCATTTCAAATCCGTAATGGCTCATGATGATTCCCCTACTATTGCAACCTTTTCAGTCCCCATCAAATGCCGTAAATCGTTAATATTTTTGGGTTTGTTTCGTGCGCGATCGCGAAGGTCTTCTTTGATTGATTTTTCAGGGATCAAAAATTCAATATTGAATTTTTGGCAGTGCAAATCAAAATCATCATAGATAGTAGGCAAGTAACAATAGATAGTCAAATTTGCACTGATAGCAATATCGCCTTTTTGCGATTTGTTGGCTTTGCCAATATCCCTGCGAATACCGCGATCAAGCCAAGCTGCTAAGGTTTCGCCTTGATTGAGAAGCTTGAAAGCCAATTTGTAATTACGAGATAACTCAAATTTCACGCGATCGCCTCCAACTCTTCCATTTCAAATTCATAGGGTAAAATCTGCTTAATAATTTCGCCTTGTTGTTTTCCACCTTGCGCCAAATAATCAAAAAGAATTTCTGACTCTGTTGCAATCTGTGGAAGTCTGTAGCCCCTAGTATCCACATAGGCATAATGATGATTGACGGACACATGATCAAAGCTCATGTCACGCAAAGCAAGGGCAATGGGTGAACTATTGGGGTATTTAGCATTTTGAATATGCTCAGCAGTGACAGTGACTTTAAGCGGCATCACGCACCTCAGTTTGTGGATACATAGCGGTTTGGATTGCCTTAGCGCGATCGCTACTTGGCAATGTGCTGAGAGTCTTTTTGCTCTTGCTATAGGCAAGTGCTAGATCTCTAAGTCGTTGCGGTGTAATCATATATTTATGTATTGATCAATAACGTTGTTGATTGAAAGGCTTAAATCTTTTAAGCCTTTAACGCAGTCAACCCAGCCATTAGAATGCGGGTGATTGCCTCTTTAACATTCCACCCTTTTTCTGCTCGAAGAGAATCAATTTCTTTTCGTAAATCTAGAGGGATCTGAGCATGTAAATCTGATAATTGTTTTTCTGCTTCCATATAATTTTGTTTTGTCTTGTACAAAATTGTACAAGATATTGAGAGAAAAATTAATCACAAAAAAGATGATCATTAATGTTGTAATTAACGATCATCTTTTTTAGCCTTGGATTTCTGGTAGTGCTAGCTTTGAGAATGCTTAGCCAGATAATCAGCGATCGCTAAGCTAAAAATTGAAATCCAACAATTAGAACACACATCTGATCAAGTGCAAGCCATAGATACAGGACTACGTGCTGAGTTAGTCGAAGTGTTTAGCGATCGCGGTTTCTTTGAGGCGTTGCTTCCAGAAGATCGCAAGGCTTTGTATCGTCATTTTGTCGAGCGTATTATCGTGCGCGATCGGCGGGTTGTTGATGTGGTGCTGAGGATATAAAAAAGCACCCGTTCGCATATTGATCAGGTGCTTTTTTTGCTTGTTTTTTATAGGAGATTAACTTTCCTCCATGTTCATTTCACGCTCAATTGCATCTATCAATAATTTCAAATCGTTTGAATTAGTGCCTAATGTTTTTTCCACAAAGGAAAAAGTATAAACAGCCTGCAATGGGCTGAGTTCATTCAGTTTGTTTACTGCTTGCTTGGTGTTGCCTTTTCTTGCTAATTCCGCAATCTCGGTAGAGATAAAAATCAAGTCTGAATACATTAGATAGCTCATACGCATCCTCTTAATAATTTACTAACACGCTCCTTAGTCTGATTTTCCTTAGCCGCCTTTTTGCGCTTTGCCTTAGCCACAGGATGAGCAAGATCGGCGTTTATCTTGTCAATCATTTGCAATGGCTTGCCTTCGGCATCAACAATCTCAAACTTATCCCTAGGATTATCGCGCTGCAATCGCTCTAAGTGATATCGCAATGCGTTTAGATGTGGTGTTGGCATTGTTTCCATAGGATCACCTATCTTCGGCTTTTGGATGATTTTGTATAATTTGGTGTGCATACTTCTTTCCCTGCTAAGCGATCGCGTTTTGCTTGAACGGCTTCTATTAGTTTTGGAATGCTTACTACATCGCTTTTCTGGGTGAAAATGTCGATATATTCCCACGAGTTAGGCGATTTAAGATGCCATCCGACATAGAAACAGGCATCTTTGACTAATTGCGGGTTGTCGTCAGGGTGCGTGATTTCTGTTAGTTTCATAGGCAAAAGGCGGTAGTTAGCCGCCTTGTGGTTAGTGCTTAAAATTCTTACTGAATCAGCAAGCTTTGAGCGCTCTTGGTGATTTCTTCGATTAGTTCAGGAAGAGTAATCTCATACAAATCCTCAAATACACCACAGCTATATTCGATTTTGTAATGATGATCACTAGCCCAAAAATAACGAGTGTGATCTTGATTGAATTCGTGTGTAATTTCAATGCTAGTGCGCTTCAAAAAATCAATAGGCTGATCGCCAGCTTGTTTAAGCTCTTCGTTCAGCCACTCAATAGCGCTAAGAGCATCAGGGGCGCACTCATCTTTGGAGTAAATCTTTTTCATAGTAGTTAGTAGTTAGTAGTTAGTTAGGTCTGCTGCGTTAATTTTTTAGCTCTGTCAAAAACGGCTTTGTAGATGGGATTTGCGCTAGATGGATGCTCTTGTGTTTTTGCATCATCAACAGCAAGTAAAGCAATGCCCATTAATTGATATGTTGATGTCTGGGGAATGCCTTGCTCAATAATCTTTTGAGCTAAATCGTTGATTATTTTTTCTGTTTCGGCATTGAGTAAAAACTCAATAATTGAATCAATGTTAGGCTGTAGTTCCATTTGCTTGTTAAGGGCGGCGCAATACGCCGCCCTGCGTGTGTTAGGTGTAGCTAGAAGGGAATATAGTCCCAATCAGGGGCTATTGATTTTGGCTGTGCTATGTGAGCATCTATAGCCTCTAAAATCTGTTGCCGTTCTTTCTGAGTGGATTGAGTTACGTCAATCGGAGCGCTACTTGAATCCGATTGACGGTCTAAAAATCATCGTCATCAGACTGTCCAGCATCAGGACTAAAACTATTAGGGACAATCTGCTCTGGCTCTACTTCCTCAGGGTTTAGTAATGCCTTAGTAGTGTCAAAGATTACGAATGGATCAGCCAACAAAGCCTTGATAATGTCGCTACTGGCAAGTGCTGAAAGCTGTTTTTGTACATCAGGGGGTAGCACGACTGGCAATCCATCTATTTGATACATCACTCCAATACTAGAAGCTTCTCCATTACTAAATTTTTCTGGCTTTGCAGAAAATGGAACAGAAGCAAGATGTAGCCAAAGCTGGTTAGGGGCAAGATTAAATTTTTTCGCAAGCCATCCATTCAGCTTTTTGAGACTGCGGTATTCTGCGGGTTGTTTGTACCCTTCAATGAGCTTGGTTTTACTGCTATTAAGTAATAAAGTAAAAACTTGGATGTTCCCGTCATTATCTAGAATCGGTTTTTCATTTGCGATCGCCGCCAAAAAAAGCTTCGTAACAGACTCAAAGCCATTTTCTTTGAGCTTGAATCCAGATTGAATCGGGCGAACATCACGCTTGTCTGCCTTGTTTCGCATGAAGGTTTTAGGGAATCCAAGAAAGACCCATTGCAATCCATTGGGAACAATATAAGAAATCTGTGTTTCACTGTCGTTTGTGAAATGAGTCTCTTTAGGTTGTGACTTCCATAGATCCTTAATGTTGTCTGCCAGTAAATCCACTGAAGTTTCACCAAGGCAAAAATGAATAGTACTATCTAGCGATGGCTGATAAGTAGTAGGCTGTAATGAAGGGAAGCGTTGCTTAGATTCGTCAAAAGAAGTGCCAAGAGTGCTGTCAATTGTGTAAGCCATTGTTTTTTAGTTTAATCAGGTAGTTAATTAGCTCTTTTTTACTCACAGTTCGCTACACTGCGAAACCTACAAAGCGCTGTAGGCGCGGATGGGAGCTAAGAGTCTTTAGTCAATTTGTTAAATTCCGCATCTTGCTTGTCATCATCTTCAGTCTCATCAACCAATTCCGTATCATCAGCAATGGAAGTAATAAGCTCTGATTTATCAGCCTTTTTACCGTACTTGGTAAAAGATTCTGTGTAGTCTGGCGTATGCTTCTTGTAACTTGGTGGTACATTAATTTTTACCGTCTCCTTAGCCACTTCAAACAGCGCATCAAAGACTTCGCCAATATCATCACCTTCATCGCAGCTAGCCCAGATCACGGCTCCAATTTCGGCGGCTTCATAGTTGCCTAAATTGAACTTACGGCGATATTCGGCTCCAACTTTTTCTAATCTCATGTTATCTTTCCTTAATTTAAAATCCAAAGTTAGCGGCGCGATCGCAGTCTCGATCCTGAAAAGTGCTTAGCTCTTGGTAGATACGAGCAGACTCTAAGGGATCGTACTGATCCTCAATTGATGGGATTGCTAGCTCTAGAACAAAGCGATCAATCTCTTCTGGTGTGTACTGAGATTCGAGGGGGAGTAAGGTGAGGTCAAGGTCTTTCATAGTTTTGTGGATAGTGCTAATAGAAGTGGAAGTAAGAACAAGATTGCGGTGTAATACATCAATTGATGATGAATGAGCATCTCAGGAGTTAGCATTGGTTTTGTGCGGTAAAGTTTATCGAATATTGAATACACGGCAAGATTCTTGAAGTGCTGTTACTGATGCAGGAATATTACCTTTGTAAAAATGAAGCTGATAAATATAAATTGCGCGAGAGTGAAATCGTTCAATTTTGCGCCAATCAGCAGGATTAGCAGGACGGGGGGGCTGACTTTAAAGCCTCAATTACTTCTTCAGTTGTTGCCGATTCCCATTGATGGGTCTTCCATAGTTCGTGGCATATTGTTTTTGTGTAGTTAGTAAGGTTTGCGGTAACGATCATTAACGTATTTTTAGTTTGATAACATTAATGATCGTTTAAAACTAAAAAATAAGCTCTAGTGCTTTTGCGGATTCAAGAGCAATGTCGCGATCGCTTTTGGCTTTGACGATCTCAACCGAGATCTCATCAAGTGCCATCCATGCCTTAGCTTTTGTGGTAATCCAATATTGACCATAGTTGCAGCCAATATGATTACCATCAGCATCAAACTTTGGAGGGTAAAACGTCAGTTCCTTGCTACTCATTTCAACTGTTACCTTCATCGCCAAAGCTCTGTCAAGGATTTCATCAATACTACGTGCTTTAGGTGCGCGTGGGTTGCTGACTGCAATGCCTAGCTTTTTCTTTGATTCGCGAACCATCTTATGCACATCGCTTGCTGCCACCGTCCCTACCGATGTGCGCTTGTCGTATGCGCTGAGAAACTGAAATGAATCCATAATGTTATAATCCGTAGTAGTAAGTTAGACCCTGTTTGTTTATTTCTTTGCGTGATTCGCTTGTAGTAAGTAGCGAATTGCGCTTTTTTTGTTGTCTGTAGGTACTATATCAACTATGCATCAAGATGTCAACTACTAATTAGCGATTGATATAAATTAATTTTACGCTTATATTAGGTATTGTTAACCCATAATTGAGGATTAGTGCTTATGGTTATAGCTATGAAAGTAAGAAAAGTGATTGAGCGAGATTTCCCCGATCTTGGCTCAACTATTAGAAGGGCTAGGGAGTCTGCTGGTAGACCTTTAACTCAAATATGCCGAGAGATCAATATGACGACAGCAAACTGGTACAAAATCGAAAAAGGAGATACTAAGGTTTTGCCTTTAGAAACCCTTAGAACGATTGAAAAAGTACTAAATGTTGATTTAGGTGTTGATTTAGACTAACTAAGCGATCGCCTCAAAACTCGCTGTATTTCTGTTTATTCGTATTGATTATCAATGTTATTGAACTTTATAGGAGTTAATGATGAGCGCTTTAAAAGTGGTGGAAATTAATGGCATTTTTGTTGTTGATTCTCGCTTGGTTGCCGATCGTCTTAATATTGAACACAAAAGTTTTATTAAGACGATCCGAAAGTATCAAGCCTTAGTAGAAAAGCGTTTTGGATGTATTAGATTTGAAATCGCTGACATACAAATGCCTAACGGTGGCACTCGTGAAGAGGTTTCTCACGCATACCTCACAGAAGATCAGGCAACTACTATCATGACCTTTAGTAAGAATACTGAAATTGTAATTGAGTGCAAGCTTGATCTTGTTGAGTCTTTTTCTAAAGCAAAAGAAGTTATCAAGCAATTTGCTGTACCACAAAACTTTGCTGAAGCATTGCGTCTTGCCGCTGATTTGGCGGAGCAAAAACAAAAACTTGTCGAAGAAAATCAAGCGTTGCAAGTGGAAGTACAAATTCTTGAGCCAAAAGCCGATCGCTATGATCTTGCAATGAGTACTGAGGGATGGATGACAGGCGAAGAAATTGTCAAACAATTGAATGTTCCTAAGTTAAATTCAACTCGCAAGTTGTATGACATTCTACGCAAAGAGAAGGTTTTGTTTAAGCGTCCTGATGGCACTAATTGCCCTTACAAGGAGTGGTCAGCCAATGGATTAGCAGCGCTTAGGAATGGTCAATGTTTTGATGGACGGATGAGATTTAGTCCTGTTTTCTCTTGGAAAGGTTTAGATCGCATTCTTGACATTCTCCGTAAGCATGGAATTACGCCAAAAGATAAGCAATTTACTTTTAGGTTTGATTCATCCAAAATTGTTGCAATGAAAAGGGCATAGCCAACAAAAAAGGCGATCGCCGCCTCAACGATCGCCTTTACAATCATTAATACCAACATTAATTATGACACAGCATCAGATCCACTCAGTCGAAGACCTTACGCATTTATACCGCGCACGGAGATTCTGGCATACACCGCAACTTAATGAGGCGATCGCGAAAATCATTAACCATTTTGGCGATCGTAGAGACATCCCTAGCGAATTTGTTATTGAGTTTGCAAAACTCCAATTACCTGATACCGAAGGATGGCAAACCTACTACGAGCCTTGTCCTGTCGTTAAGGTCAAACCCATGACAATCGTCGTCCGATCTATGGATATGCCGCCCGAAATCCTAGAGGCTTTTCCAGACTTTCATGCAGGTGGAGAATTTCACGTTAACAAGCCAGAGTTACAACGAGATGGTAAAGCCTATCACTCACGACATGGCGAATATTTCTATATTGCAGTGCCTGATACTGCGATCGCGTTGCCTCAATCTAAGCGGCTATTAGAGGTGTAGTTATGTCTAAATCAATATCACAAACAGATCTCAAAGATTACGCAGCAATTAAAAAAACATTTACCTTTAGCCACACCCAAACAGGTTAAATGGATTAAAGAAATGTTTGACATGGCGCGATCACTTGGAGAGCAAGAACCAGTGGCAGAAAAACTCCTTGAAATATGTAGCTTTGTTTATGTTGATCCAACAAATCGCGACTTGTTTTTGTCTGGAGCAATACCTATTGAAATAAAAGGCGAATACAAGCATGAGCATAAACTTCAATTGCTTGCCAACATCAAAAGAAGCTTGGCTTTAGAACTTAAAAAACGCCGCAGAAAATACGAGCCAAAAGCTCAAATGAGCTTATTTCATCCTGAAGCTTTTGATGAGGGTTAGAGCCATGCAAGATTTTACCCTATCCATTCTCACCACGATCGCGCTTCTCACTATCCTACGCAGGGCTTGCGATTACATACGGGCTTTGCGGTATGAAGAATTGAAAATAAGGCGAAATCAAATGACATTGCCAGAGTTGAAAAAAGATCTAGACAGACAATATTACAGCCAAATCATGAGGGAGATGCACTATGACCAATAAACCACGTTTAACCGCCATCAAATTCGATAAAGAGCGATTGATTACAAAATTTGGATACCTTGACCATAATGCTCAAAAGGTGACGCATGAGAGGATTATTTTTAACTGTGAATCATTAGCTAATCAGGTTGAGTCGTTTCTGCGTGGCTTGATTGATAGGCACTATCCATTTGAAACTGATCATGATTTTGGCGATCCTTGTAAGCTGACATTTTCGCTAAAGTTCAATGATGAGCAAT
>VFQS010000247.1_pt1 | contig 70112 bp, 55 predicted proteins | sample 3512361 | NCBI WGS metagenome assembly VFQS01 (sample SAMN10412375, study PRJNA504923) | tailings metagenome | isolation source: Relicate 1 Philex TSF3 active mining | place: Philippines | reverse complement strand
TCTCATCTTCACAGACTATTGGATACATATTTTCACAACCTCCAGCTTCATTATTGTATTGGCCAATATAAAGCTTAACAGCACCTGTATTTCCTGTAGATCCTAAATTATAGGTTGAATTAACATATCCCATAAGCGATACTTGCTTTATACATTGATTAGCAAACCATGCAGAAGCCCATGGAGCAGAGTTTGTACCAAGTATTACATAATCAGTATTATCGGACTTTGCAACGTTAAATAATCCAGCTGGAGTGCTTGTTCCAATACCTACAGAACCACCAGTTACAGTTATACCAGAAGCAGTTGAATCCTGTAAACGTAAAGTACCTGCATCATTACGTAATGTTAATGTATTTGATCCACCATCTGCTGTTCTTGTTGTAGAATTATGAAATAATGCGCCAACACTTGCACCTTTATTTCTAAATATTATAGCTGAATAAGTATCTCCAGTTGAATCATTCATTAAAGAGCTAACATTGGTTCCTGTATTATATATAGTAAATTTATCATTAGATGCTCCTGTACCAACTGCAATGTTACCGCTTGATCCTAATATTGTTAATTTAGCATCAGTTATTGATACATTAGATGTATCTGCTGTTGTGTTCACGCATAAATACATATTACCCCTTCCAAATTGCCCTGCTCCTAAAGCTTGTGTTATTATAGCAAGTTTTTGATATTGAGAAGATGTTGTAGAATGATTAAATATTAAGGAATTTGTTCCAGCATCATTAGAAGACGAAGATATATATTGTGTAGGATTAGAATCATATAATTCAAATCTACCTCTAGGTGTACTTGTACCTATACCAAGATTTCCTGATTGATTAATTCTCATAAGTTCATTTGCTCCATATTTCCATATATGAGTAAGAGCATTATATGCTAAATTTTTCCATGCTGTATTTGGTGCTAAACAATTTATAAATCCTTGATTACTTGTTGAATTATATCCAATACCTATTGCAGCACTTGTTGTTGATGATGTATTACCAAATATTGCACATGTAGAATCCCATGAAGCTAAATTACCTGATGCATCTGTTGCATCGCTCAAACTAAATGCGTAACGAGCACCTCCAGATACTGGTTGAGCATTAAAAGAAATTTGACGTGCGCCATTCATACAAAATATATTACCTATTGAATTTATTTGAAAATATAAACTATTTAATATAGATCCTGCCCCATAATAACCAAATGCAATATTCGCACTATTATAAGCACTTGCAGCAACACCAATAGTAAAGCTTGGACCATAATAATTTGTTCCTCCTGCTGTTGTAGATGATTGATAAATTGACATTTGATTACCCCAATTTGTTGTTGTTGAATCAACTATATGTAATAAACTTGTAGGGTTACTTGTACCAATACCGACATTACCATTACCTTTAATTCTCATTAATTCATTACTTGTGGTTGTACTTGATCCTGCATAAAATACATGACTTGACGATGAACCATCTATTTGATATCTTAATACAGCTCCATTAATTCCTAAACCATAAAATTGATGTTGATTATTAAGTGAGTCCCATAGAACGAGTCTTCTATTATTTGTGACGTCTCCATTACCAAATTCAAGCATTGCATTTGGTGTACTTGTACCAATACCAATATTTGCTCCTGTAAAATATATAGAACTACTTGATCCATTTAACCATTGACTTGAACCACCTCCTGAACCAATTGAAGTCCACGAACTACCGTTATAATAATTAAATTGAGAAAGAGTTGAATCGTAAACTAATTCACCTGATGTTGGTGTAGATATTGCATTTTTTTGAGTTGTCGTCATACGTGGTAAAAGCACACCACTTGATGTACTTACTACATCTAATATTTTTGCAGGAGTTGTCGTTCCTATACCTACGCTACCTCCATAAGGATTAAGTGCTAAATTCTTTTTTGAACTATTTGCATTATTAAATGCTTCAATTGTACCAAAATTACCATTTCCTGGATTCATAACCATAGTAACATCTTGGGTTGTTGAAATTGACGTTATACTACTTCCGACAGTTAATGCTCCTGTAAAACGAGCTGAACCATTAACATCTAATGGATAAGAAGGTCCTGTTGTTCCAATACCTAAATAACCTAACGAAGTTAATCTCATACGTTCACTTAATATTCCTGCACCACCATTTGCTCTATCGGATGTATATCTATTTGAAAATGCAAAATAACTATCTCCGTAATTAGCATTAGCTTCCTTCATTACATCAATTTTACCCATTACAACAGCAGCACTTACACCATCTCCTTGCCATTGACTTTTAAATGTTTGACTAGTACCAATATTTGCTCCTTGATTAAAGGGAAATACTTGATTGTTTTCCAAACAAAATGAACCATATGTAGAATGTCCTGTTGTTGCATATGCATGTAATGTAGTTAAAGGACTTGTTGTATTTATACCTAATGCAAAAGTTGAACTTCCTAAATTTGTTCCATATAATCCACCACTTGTACTTCCTATCATAAAAACATTACTAGTATTGCTACTAGGTCCACCACCATTCGTATTAGTTAAGATTATATTTCCACTGCCTGATGTTATATTTTGTCCTGCATTTACTCCTAGTACTACATTGTAATTTGCTGAAGTTACATAGTATAAAGCTCCTTGTCCTATTGCTACATTATTATTAGCTGAAGAATTAGTAGCTCCTTGTAAAGCGTTACTACCTAGTGCTGTATTATAACTATTATTAACATTATAACCTGCGTTATATCCTATATACACATTATTTATAGCAGTTGTATTACTATATCCTGCATAATTGCCTATTACAGTATTTTGATTACCACTAGTATTGCTAAAAAGAGATTGTGCTCCTACTGAAAGATTATCATGACCTATTGAATTAGTATAAAGTGATTGATACCCTAATGCTGTATTCAAATAACCACCTGTATTAACATACATAGATGCATATCCAATAGCTGTATTATTTCCACCTACTGAATTGTTTTGTAATGCTGATATACCTAAAGCGACATTATTACTTGCATTGGTGTTTTGATATAAGGCTAATGATCCTATACCTATATTATTAATACCTGACGTATTACTAGCAAGAGAATAATACCCTATACCTACATTGTTACTACCGTTATTGCTATTTAATACGTGATTACCAATACCAACGTTATTATTACCAGAAGTATTAAAGAATAAAACCCCATCACCGATAGCAATATTTTCATAACCAACTGTGTTAGAATATAAACACCCATTTGATCCAAAAGCAATATTATTAGAACCAGTTGTATTACTAGCTAAAGCATTTCCCCCAATAGGAATATTAGTATAAGCATTATTAAATGATAAACGATTGTCTATAATTAAACTACCACTTACTTCATAACCTGAATAACCATTTTCTGTTTCTAAGTGAATATATCCTGATGTACTACCTACCCATCCTATATAACCTACTCTTGTTCCTGTAGGATTTATAAATGCCATATATCCAGGCAACGTTGTATTACCTTGATTCAAATAACAATAACCGTTACCGTTATTTGTATTTAGTGTTAAATATCCTGAAGTTACTTGATTAAATTGAACATTATCATTTGTTGAGAGTGATTGATTTAATGTCATTACTGTTGCACTTGCTGGTGCTTTCATTTGAATTGAAGAACCATCACTTGATGTTTTTACGTATCCTGTAATTGAACCTCCTTCTTCTATTTCTATACCTGAATTTGTTGCACTTGATGCAGCTCCTCCTTTGTTCAAAGTTAATAATGAATCACTTACTTGGGTATTTGTTGTTTGAACGTAACTTAAAGTACCTGCTATATTGACTGTATCACCACTTCCACCGATATTAATTGTAGTAGTTCCGGCATTTGTACCAATATTAACTGTTTGAGTATTAGATCCACACCCTAAATTTAATGTTGTTGTATTAGAATCATTTCCTATTGTTAATGTATTTCCAGAATTTGTACTAATAGTATTTGTATATAATGTTGTAGAATAAGTGTTTGTACCAGTCAAATATGTAAAGCTTGCATTTGTTCCAGTTAAAGTAGTTGTATTTAAGTAAGTTAAACTTGCGTTAGTTCCAGTTAAGTTAGTTAACCAATTATTAGTTCCTGAATGACTAGTTGTAGTTAAATATGTTAATCCTGCATTAGTTCCAGTTAAATTTTGAATTACGGCATTAGTTCCTGTAAATGTAGTTGTAGTTAAATAGGTTAATCCTGCATTAGTTCCTGTTAAAAATTGAATTATGGCATTTGTACCTGTTAAATTAGTTAAATTAACGTTTGTACCTGTGAATGTAGTAGTTGTTAAATAAGTTAATGTACTATTAGTTCCAGTTATGGAAGTTGAATTTAAATACGTTAATGTTGCGTTGGTTCCAGTTAAATTTTGAATAGTAACGTTAGTTCCAGTAATTGAAGTGGAATTTAAGTAAGTTAAAGTAGATTTTGTTCCTGTTAAATTTTGAATAGTAACGTTAGTTCCAGTTATGGAAGTTGAATTTAAATACGTTAATGTTGCGTTAGTTCCAGTAAGGGAAGTGGAATTTAAGTAAGTTAATGTTGCGTTAGTTCCAGTTAAATTTTGAATCGTAACGTTAGTTCCAGTTATGGAAGTTGAATTTAAATACGTTAATGTTGCGTTAGTTCCAGTAAGGGAAGTGGAATTTAAGTAAGTTAATGTTGCGTTAGTTCCAGTTAAATTTTGAATCGTAACGTTAGTTCCAGTTATGGAAGTTGAATTTAAATACGTTAATGTTGCGTTAGTTCCAGTAAGGGAAGTGGAATTTAAGTAAGTTAATGTTGCGTTTGTTCCTGTTAAATTTTGAATCGTAACGTTAGTTCCAGTTAGGGAAGTGGAAATTAAATAAGTTAATGTTGCATTGGTTCCAGTTAAATTTTGAATCGTAACGTTAGTTCCTGTAATTGAAGTGGAATTTAAATAAGTTAATGTTGCGTTTGTTCCTGTTAAATTTTGAATCGTAACGTTAGTTCCTGTTAGGTAAATGGAATTTAAGTAAGTTAATGTTGCGTTGGTTCCTGTTAGGGAAGAAGAATTTAAGTAAGTTAATGTTGCGTTGGTTCCTGTTAAATTTTGAATCGTAACGTTAGTTCCTGTAATTGAAGTGGAATTTAAATAAGTTAATGTTGCATTGGTTCCTGTTAAATTTTGAATCGTAACGTTAGTTCCAGTAATTGAAGTGGAATTTAAATAAGTTAATGTTGCATTGGTTCCTGTTAGGGAAGTAGCGTTTACATTTGAAAATATAGTTCCAAAAGTTGGATTTGATCCTGTACCAATATCTTGATTTAAGTTAATTTGTTGACCTGATCCTGCTTTAACTTTCCATCCATCGCCTGTTGAATTTACTAATAAATAAGCTCCAGTAGATGAATTAGAATTGACTACTATACCGCTGTTATTTATACTAGTTGCTCCTTCGTTCAATATAATATAAGGATCTGTAATTTTTGTAACTGTACTTGATACATATACTAAATTACCTGCAATATTAACGGTATCTCCTGTTCCACCAATATTTATTGTGGTTGTTCCAGACCCAACAGTACCAATATTAACAGTTTGAGTACTATTACTTGTACCAATATTAACAGTTTGAGTAGAAGATGTTGCTATATTTAAACTTGAACCAATACTTTCCAAATTAGTAGTATTTATATTTGTTCCTGTAAAATTAGTAGTATTAATATTTGCTGTTGATAAAACTCCATTTGAAAAAGTTAATGATGATTCTGCATTTGCACTATTTGAGTCTATTGCAGTAAGAATTCTGCCAGATTGAGAATTTGTGATTGAAGTAAATCCTGGACCTGTTGGACCTGTTAAAGAAGATCCTTGAGCTCCTGTTGGACCTTGACTTCCAGTTGAACCTTGATATCCAGTAGGACCTTGAGCTCCTGTTAATGAAGAACCTTGTGATCCAGTAGGACCTTGAGCTCCTGTTAATGAAGAACCCTGTGAACCTGTTGGACCTTGAGCTCCTGTTAATGAAGAACCCTGTGCTCCCATTGGACCTTGCGAACCAGTTACACCTTGCGGTCCTTGAGATCCTGTTAATGATGATCCTTGCGGTCCTGTTAAACCTTGTGTACCTTGTGCACCAGTTGGACCTTCTGTAAATCCATAAGCAACAAGTTGATAAATATTTGTATTAACTGTTGAATAATGTTTACTTCCTTGAGTATAAAAACGTATATTACATGCGGTATCAATATAGTTCATACCAATTAATTGGACAACAAGTCTATCAGAAGTTGACCATGTACTTTGTTCAGGAAATGCAACTTGTATTTGATTTAATTCTACTGTACCATTTCTAACTACAAAGTCATCTGTTTCAACTATTAAATTTTGTGCTGATACTGAATTTTTATATATTTTTGCCATTATTCCGACATTTATTGGATAATCTGTACCAATAAATAAATTTAGCGTCCATATACCTGCAGTTAATCCAGTTGTTGCAGGAAATGTTGTTGGACTAGTAAATGTAGCAATAGTTTGCGAACTATTTGCTGGTAAATTTGTTGTTATTACTGAATCAGATCCTTGGATAGACGGATTTGGAGCAAAAGTATTATCTGTAGTATTTAAATATACTATTCTCCCACTTGACCATCCTGGTGCTCCTGTTGGCCCTGTATATCCTGTATATCCAGTTGAACCAGTAGGTCCTGTTGCACCTGTATTTGACGATGATCCTGCTGGGCCAGTTGGACCTGTATATCCAGTATATCCAGTATATCCAGTTGGTCCTGTTGTACTTCCAAGTAATACAGCAACAGGACCTGTTATTTCTGATATATAAGCGACGTTAAGGTTTGTTAATGTATTCACATTGAGAGTATTAAATGTTCCAGATGCAGCTGAAATATATATAGGTGTTTCTGATGGCGTACTAGTACTTTTAAAAGGACTTTTAATAACCGTCAACGATGACATCTTTACAATTGGTAAAGATAAATTTGTTTAATAAATTAACTAAAAAATAAAAGATTATTTAAAGAGATGGGATGTGTTATGTGTTGTTTTAAAGATTATGATAATATAGAAGAATTTAATGATTCTTTTTTAAATTCAGTAACGGTTACTTTGCATGAGTTTTTTCAAAAATATATGATAGTTAAATATAATGATAACTTCATAAGAAAAGTCATATTGCATGATATATCTGTTCCAGATTACAGAATTTTTAGACAATTTAGGGGACATGATGTTTCTATTCAAATAATGAATAGAATAGAATCTCATGTAGATATTTATTTTTGCGAAATTAAGATCAAATTAGAAAATAAAATAGTTTCCATATCAGATTTATACTTAAAAGAAAGTCTTAAAAATATTTTCTAAATTTAGAATGGAAGAGAATTATTATTGAACAAAGTCCAATTATTACCTTGTAGATCACTTCTGAGCACAAAACTACTTCCTGCAATTACATTTGTAAAACCAGTGAATGTGTTTTGAAATGTTGTACCATTTGTTATGTTCCATGTACCTGCAGTTGAAGGAGCAGTATTTGCTCTCAATTCAATATATTGAAATGATGTACCTCTAACCATTCTCATTTGCCATTTTATAGCATTAGCAACACCATCTGAATAGATATTTTGTCCATATAATACCAAATTTATATATTGAAAAGAACCACTTGTTTGTGCACTTGAATAGTAAATTGTATTTGTACGTCTATCTGCATTTCCTAATAATATACCACGTCCTGTAGTTGCAGTCCATCCAATTGTACTATTTCCTGTGTTAAAATGAATAACGCTATTTGTGCACCAAAATACTTTATTCAAATTACTTCCATAATCAGTTCCAAAGAAATAAAACGGAAATGATACTGGAAGTAATCCATTACCATCATCTACTCCAGATACTCCAGATAATACTGTCATTCCTGTTGTAGATAAATTTGCAGCTGTAGAACTTCCTACAAGTGTAGCATCTGTTCCAGATACTTTAGTACGTTCTTTATATCCTGACGTTGTTTTTAAAATCATTCTACCAAAACCCATTTATCATGTAAAAATAAATTCTTTACAAATCGTAAAGAATGACGACAATTGAAGAAATTCACAATTCAATGATATTAATTGATCAATATATTAGAAATTTGAAATTAGGAAATAATGTTGATAAAGATTCCTTATTATCTTTAATAAATAATACAATTAATAATTTAACAAATTTACAGATAAGTGATAACGATTATAAAAATCATATTTTAGAAACTCTTAATAACTATAAAAATTATATATGAGATTCTTTAACATTAATTACATTATCAAATAATCCATAATTTGCTTGATGTAGTGTAACTATTACTAGTTTTTCGCTTAGTCTAGTTTTGAGAAGATCTACTATATCTTCTACAGCTTCTGCATGTAAACTACTTAAACATTCATCTAAAAGTATTAAGTTACTTCCACTTACACTATTAAAACTTAAAAATAATGCTAATGCACATCTATCAAATTCACCACCACTTAATGTATCTATTGGACATTCTTCCGTATTTCTAGTAATTTTTATATCTATTAGGGATTTTCGTTCACCACTATTCATTACTTTAGTTGTATTAAGTTTCATACCCATAGAATCATTAAAAAACGATGACATGTATACTTCCAATTCGTTATTTATAGAATTTATTGTTGACTCTAATATAGAATGCTCTGCTGATAATACTATCTCTAAAAACTTTTCAGCTGTTACTAATGCACGTAACCATAAATCTGCTTCTTTTTGTGCTTCTTTATATTTATTATAAAGAGACTTATTTTCTTCCCAAGCCATGATTTCAATTTCATATTTTCTTAATTCTTCAGCTCGTGAATCAAATTTTTGAGCTTTCTTTCTTCGTTCTAGTAATTGCGAATTTAGATCATTTATTTTATTTTGAGAATCTGTGTTTTTTTCTAGTAAATCTAACTGATTTTTTAATGATTTATACTCTTGTTTCCAGTCATATTCTTTATTTATAATATTTTTAATTTCGTTTAGTTTCGATGTTAATATATTAATTGTTGACTGTATATCTGATATTACATTCATTTGTGTATTGGAATCTATTTTTTCTAACTGTTTACAATGGTTTTTAATTTTTGTTATTTCTTTCGATGCTTCTATGACATGTTTTTCTTCATTTACGTTATATATACTGCATTTCTCTACAATATTATTCAATTCTTTGATAATTTTATCTGACGATATCATTTCTTTATAATCTTTTGTTAAATTTTCATATTCACTTATATCTACAGAATTCCATCTTGATAACCATATTTTTACTTGTTTAATATCATCTAAACAATATTCATATTCTTGTTCTTGTTTTTTAAGATTCTTATTTATTTTATCCAATTGTTTTTTATTATCATTGATTTCAGATACTAATTGATCATATTCTTTTGTTAAATGTTCTTTGTCGTAAGATAATAAAGAATCATGTTGATAACAAACTTTTATTTTACAAGATGGACATGTAAGAATTTTACCGTTAAGTTGTTTATTTAACGAATCACTTTTATTTTGTAATGTGGTGATTTTTGATTCTAATTCTTCTTTTTTTTGTTTTAATTCATCTATATTGAATTCCTTTAATTCTTCATGTAGTTCTGTGTAAAATGATGATATTGAATCCTTGTCAATTTCTAATTCTGTCTCAGTATTTATACACCATTTTTTTATTTCCTTCTCAAGTCTTAACTGTTCTTCTATTATCTTTATCTGATTTGAAATTTTAGTTATATCTTCTTGTGTATAACTTGTATATTTTAATAAATTTTCTTTTGCATCCAGTAATTTTGAATTATTATTTTCCAAATAATTCTGTATCATTGTTTCATATTCAAAATTTTTTCTATCCAATATTTCAAATTGTTTCTGATCTTCTAACTTTTGCTTTTCTATTTTCAAAAGTTTTTTATTCTTCTCTATTTCGATTTCAACGTCTACTGCTTCCGTTTTATAATTTATAACGTTATCTAAGTTTTTCTTTATATCAACTAGCTCATGTTTGATATTATCTTCTCGTGCTTTTAATGAAACCCAATTTTCATATATTTCTTTAAGACTTGATAACTCTTGCTCTAATTCAACTATTTTTTGTAAATTTTGTGTTTGATGTAAACGTTCTTCCTTAATCTTGTCTAAGATGCTTTTATTTTCACCTGTTTTTGGAAACGATACATTACATTTAGGAGTAATTGGTTCTCCATTAATCCCTTTTTCTTTACACATTTTATCAAGCAAATCTCTTGCTGAATTATATTCAATGCTTTTCTGTTTTCTAGTTCTTATCTTATCACGTACCTTCATTTTTAAACTGTTTACATCAAACCTTTGTATACTTAATTTGTTCAAAAAATTTGTCTTTTCTTGATCACTTAAATTAAAAAATCCGTCAACTTGTTTTTGAGCTATATAACCTGTTAGCAAAAAGTCTGTACCAAATGTATCATTAATTATTGCTTGTGCTGATGCATCTTCATACGTATCGTCTCCTTTTTCCACAACCACATGAGTAGATTTAGTACGAGTTATTTTAAGTCCATTTAGTTCTAAATATACAGAATACTTTTTTTCTCCTATTTTTAAAACTTTTTGCTCTTTACCATAAAGTGCAAAATTAATTGCTTTAAAAATAGTAGTTTTACCAGTTCCACTTTCACCTGTTAAAAGAAATACTCCTTTATCTGGAAAGTCAATGGTTTTTTTATTAAAACAACGAAAATTCTGTAATATTAATTTCATTTTGATGTATGTATAATTAATTATATAAAATTCATTTTTTCTTTAAACTAATTAAAATGTCTTTCTACATGCAATATCAACAAGCAAAAACTGAAACTCAGATAGACGCGTTTATGTTTACTGTAAAAGCTTTATCTGTAATTATTCCTATTGTTAGTATTTGGAGTTTATTAGTTGAACGTTCTGAATATGAAATCATAAATTGGGCTATGGGCTTTGACAAATGGCAACGTATTTTAATATCAATTTGTTGTTTAGTTTCTCTTGGTTGTTTTATTAAATCAAAACAAATTGAAGATAGTATAACAAAATCTTTATCTGATGAAGAAATTAAAAATGCAATAAATGAAGCTGATAAATATAAAAAATATGGACATTATGCTTTATCTCCTATTTATGTTGCAGTAGTAATAATGATCTTATTAGTAATGTTTCATGCATAAATAATAAAATTAATATTTAAAAATAATATTTCTTTTATTAAAATGGAAAACGATAATTCAAACAAAAAATTTTGCACTAAAAATGTAAAAATAGCAGGTGCTATTACTTTATTATTACCTACTATTGGTTATGTATGTTATAATCTTTATAGAAGATTCTTATTAAAAAATAAAAAATCTGAACAAGCATCACAAGAACAAGCATTGCAAGAACAAGCATCACAAGAACAAGTATCACAAGAACAAGTATCACAAGAACAAACATCACAAGAACAAACATCACAAGAGCAAGTAACACAAGAGCAAGTATCACAAGAGCAAGTATCACAAGAATAATTGTCAGAAAATAAGCAAAGTCTTTTCTATTTTGAAAAGACTTAAATAAAATATTTCATTAATATAAATGAGTCAATTGGAAGTTAAAAAATATCAAAAAAATACTCTCACATTAACATGGAATAATCAAACTTTTTATAATCAAGATTTTCCACAAAATACAAAATTAATACTTGATTTCATAGATGAGAAAACCAATAATGAATTATTTATACATGATATGAATAATAATGTTTATAAATGTATCATGAATATAATATCCAATAAGTATGAAATACCATTAAACAATTTTAGAATTGATAGTTATCAAAAATTTAATAAAGCATATGAATTAGCGAATGAAGAATATTTAAATCAAGGGCATAAAATTTCATATAAAGTAGCTATACTTAATATTGGAAATGATTGTGTATTAACTTTTAGGGATAAAAACGTAATTAGTAAATTAATATTTCCTAAAAAAAGTTTATTAATATTACCAAAGAATATTGATTATGCTTTCTGTGCATATGATAGTAAAACAAATAATACAATTCATAATTTTGATATAATTCAAGAACAAGATAATAAAATGATAACTTTTGTTAATTTTTTATAATTTTTTTATAACGTTTAGGTTTTTCTACTATAGGTTCTGGTTCTTCCACTATAGGTTCTTTGGTTTTTGTTTTCCTAGTGCGTTTAGGTTTTTCTACTATAGGTTCTGGTTCTTCCACTATAGGTTCTTTGGTTTTTGTTTTCCTAGTGCGTTTAGGTTTTTCTACTATAGGTTCTGGTTCTTCTGCTATTGGTTCTGGTTCTTCTGCTATTGGTTCTGGTTCTTTGGTTTTTGTTTTCCTAGCGCGTTTAGGTTTTTCTACTATAGGTTGTTGTTCTTCCACTATTTGTTCTTTGGCCTTTGTTTTTCTAGTACGTTTAGGTTTTTCTGTTATTTGTTCTGGTTCTTTGGCCTTTGTTTTTCTAGTACGTTTGGGTTTTTCTGCTATTGGTTCTTGTTCTTCTACTTCACTTTCATTACTATCTAGCTTATTATTAAAAAGTTCTTTTAGTTTATTATTTTTCTTTATAGCTTTGACTTTAGTTCTAGTTATTTTTACACCTAAGTATTTCATAGTTTCTCCAACAACATAACTTAAACATTGTAACATAGTATCAGACAAATCATCTTTCTTTGATTTATTTTCTTTAAAAATATAATTATAATTAATTAGATCATTTCGTTCTTTTAGTATAGTTTCAATCTGTTGAACTGACCATTTTTTTCTCTGTGTGTATGTTGCTCTACACACATAACCATCTTTTTGTTCCATATTTAATGGCATTCCTAATATTCTTGTTTTATTTTTACTTGGATATAATATTACAGGCAATTCACCTTTATATATTATTGAAAACCAAGCGTTAATATGATGCATTAATGCAGTTGCAACATGATTATTTTTCATTTGAGCTTCTATAAGAACAAGTTTGCATGTGTCAAATTTTTCCTTTAATGAATAAAGCCAAGTGTATAAATTTTGAAATGCTTTTCCTGAAAAATAATCGCGTCGTTCACCTAAACAAACTTTTTCTATACATAATAATGATCCACATTTAGAGACATCTAATATATAATTTTTAAAATCATCAGTAGATTCTCCAGATGATACGATGTATTGAGAAGTAGGCGGTTCTAAGCTATTTAATTTATCTTTATTGTAGGATTCTATACATAAACTTAATGTTTTAAGCCCAACATCAATAGAAATTATATTCCATGGTATATTTTTTGATTTTTTCATATTCTATTTAAATAAAATAAGTCTTTAAAATAATGAATTTAGAAAAAATATTACAATTCTTAAACTTTCATATAGAAAGAGATGCACTTAAATGTGATAAAACTCAAGTAGATAATCCTATGATAAATATTAGAAAACATTTTAAGAATTATCGCGAAAAGTTATTGTTCAAACGTAAAAGAACAAATAGTATTAAAGGTAAAATAATGTTTGAATATTATGAATCTTACATATATATAAATGATGATGAAGAACTTGTTATATGTCAAGTTGATAAATTGGATTCGTTACAACCTTGTCAGTTATTAGTAAGAGATATTACGTTTTATCTACAAGGATGTATGGATTTTAATCCAGAATATAATTATTTATTTGAAAATTTTTATAAATTATGTACATAATAAAAATGAAATCAACTAAACGTACTATAACTAAAAAATCTGGTAAAAAATCTCCAGCTAAACGTTCTGTTACAAAAAAATCTCCAGCTAAACGTTCTATGGCTAAAAAAATGAGAGCTAGATATGGTTCTCAAAAAGCGAAAGGAGTTAAGTTATTATCAGGTAGACGTTCTTTAAGAGTAAAACAACGTGCTGAAAGAATGTATAGAGGTTGTTCAAAACAATCCCAAAGTAAATATGCATCTAGACCTAGTCCGCCATATCCAGCTAATAACTGTGTTGGACGTTCATTAAAAGGAAATGATGGTAGAATGTATGTTTCCAAACTAGCTTCCAATGGAATTGGAAGATGGGTTCCAATAGCTTAAATTGATTTAAGTGGATATTTCCTTATACTAGTAAGGAAATGGATAGACTTAGAAGAAAGAAATCTCGTTCGCCTAACAGAGATATTAAAAGAATATCAAACGATAAACGTGAAAAGGCTATTGAACCTATTTTTTATTCTTCCAAAGTAAAAGAGCGCGTATTTCAAGATGAAATATCATTGTCAAGTATTAGATTTAGCTTTTTTTCAGCAGAAGAAGCTGAGCGTTTTTCTGTTTGTGAAGTAAATGATTGCAGAACAGAAGGTAATATTCATAATACTTTAAGTGATCCAAGAATGGGTACATTAAATAAAAAAATGCTATGCGAAACATGTAATTTAAATTGTATTCAATGTCCTGGTCATTATGGTTTAATTAAATTAAATTATCCAATACCACATCCTTTATGTAGTAAAAGAATATTACAGTTCTTAAAACTATTTTGTTTTAAGTGTAATAGACTTATTATTAACGAAGAAAGAATTTCATTGTTGGGTTTTGAAAATAAAACAAATGACATTAAACTTAGATGGATTTTTAATGAAGCAGATAAAGTAGAAGTATGTCCACATGAAAATTGTAGAAATTTATTACCTGAATTCAAATTTGAAGACGATAATTATACCTATTCTTTAGGTAAAAATAAAAGTAATCCACTAAGCTATGAACAAATTCATGATTTATTCAAAAATATACCTGACTGTGATGTAAAACTTATGGGATTAGATCCAAATCTAATCCATCCAAAAAGATTAATTATAACAAAATTATTAGTATTACCACCTTGTGCAAGACCTTTTGTTAAATCAAATAATAGCGAAATGGATGATGATCTTACAATGAAATATGCAGATATTATAAAAGCTAATAATAGATTAGCAGATGTTTTAACATCTCCAAAAACTGGTAAAGATTCAAAAGAAAATCAAAAGAAAAATCTGATTGAAACATTAGTTTATCATATTAGAACACTAATGGATAATACAAAAGGAAAAGCAAGAGATATTCATGGTAAACGTGCAATTAAAAGTATTAAACAACGTTTAGTTGGTAAAACTGGTCTTATTAGAGGTAACATGCAAGGAAAACGTACAGATTTTAATGGACGTACAGTTGTTGGTCCTGAAGCATTTGGTAATATGGAAGAATTAACAATTCCTATAGAAACATCAAAAGTATTAACACTACCAGTTACTGTAAATAATTTAAATATAGATAAATTACAACATCTTGTAGATACTGAAAAAGTTAACTCTATTATTAGAGGAGATTCGTTCTTTAATATGAAAGAAAAAATTAAGTCGCAAGATTTTGATATATACCCAGGTGATAAAATTAAAACATTAAATGGAAAATTAATAGATGCATATATGATACAATTATCTAAAGGAAAAGTTAAATTACAAACTGGAGAATCTTTAATCAGAGATGGTAATGTCATAATTAAGGGTGAAACAATTCAGTTTAAACTACAAGTAGGTGATGTTGTTGAAAGACATGCCATGGATGGTGATTGGGTTGTTTTAAATAGACAACCCACATTATGGAAAGGTAGTATGCAAGCAAAAAAAATAAAAATCAGACCTGGAAAAACTTTTAGATTTTCACTTGCATGTACTCAGCATTTTAATGCTGATTTTGATGGTGATGAAATGAATTGTCATATACCACAAAGTTTACCTGCAATTGCTGAAGTAAAAGAGTTATTAACGATGTCCAATCACTTTGTTAGTTGTCAAGATTCAAAACCACCTAAAATTAAACAAGATACTATGACAGGAGTATATAAATTAACAAAAGGAATGGTTGAAATTCCTAGACATTTATTTTATGACTGTTTATCTTGGTTTGATATTGAAAAAATGTTTATTAGAATGGAAGAAATAAGATCTTTATTATCAAAAGAAACTAATAAAAATCAAAACGGAACAATTAAAAAAACAATAAAACGTTTAAATCCTGACTCTGAAAAAGAAATCGAAAAGATTGAAAAAGAAATAAAACATATTGAGGGTCTTAAAAATAGAGCTAAAACACAAGCTACTAAAGATAAACATCAAAAAACAATCGACGAACTAAAAGTATCTATCGATTTTCATAAACTAAATTTGATAGAAGAAGAGATAATTGAACATATTGACATTGAAAATAATTCACAAATTGTACCAGAGAAAGAAATATATTTTGGAAGATATTTATTCAGTTGTATTTTACCTAATGATTTTAACTATTCATATGAAGATGTATTAATCAAAAATGGGGTTTTGTTAAAAGGTACACTTAGTTCACCTACAATAGGAGGAGTAAGTGGTTCTATTTCACATCATATATATAAAGATTATGGTGGAAAACGTGCAGTTCAGTTGATTTCAGATTTGGAAACGTTAATAAATTGTTGGTTACAACATAATGGGTTTTCTGTTGGTTTTGAAGATTGTATTCCTAAAAATGAACAGTTATGTATAAATGAAACAGAAAAATGTATGTTAGAAGCTTATTCTGCTATGGAATCTGAAAAAGATCCAGAGTCAATGGAAAATAAAATAACAGGTGCATTAAATTCTGCTATTTCATTAGGACAAAAATTAGCAAAAGAAGCACTCAATGAAGATAATAATTTGGTTACTATGATTAGTGCAGGTGCAAAAGGTAACTGGTTTAATATCAGTCAAACCACAGGTCTAGTAGGTCAACAAATTGTTAAAGGTACTTCACGTATTTGTAAAGATTTTGGCGGAAGAACATTACCACATTTTAGAAGAACATCAGGATATTTATATACTGCACCTGATGTTCTACCAAAACCTACTGTAAAAGTAGATAATATAGATGATTTTAAACTTAAAGAAGCTAAAAGAATATTTTATAGTAGAGGATTTATTACTTCTAGTTATTTTAGAGGAATCAAACCACATGAATATTTCTTTGCTTCTGCTGGTGGACGTGAAGGATTAACAGATACGGCTGTTAAAAGTGTCACATGGGATACAATGATTATAATCATGGAAAATGGTAATATAAAATATACAACTATTGGAAGCTATATAGATTCATATTTAGACTCAAATGAAAATAAAAGCCAGATTGAGTATACCAAAGAAGCAAATATGGAATTATTAAATATAAAGAGAAATAATACATATATTCCAACATGTGATGAAACTGGAAATGTCAGCTGGGGAGAAGTTACTGCTATTACTAGACATGACCCAGGTAATGAATTATTCGAAATAAAAACATTAAGTGGTAGAAATGTAATAGTAACTGCATCAAAATCATTAATTATTTGGAATGAAAATGAACAAAAATTTATTCCAACATTGATGAAAGATGTAAATATAGGTGATTTTGTTCCTGTTACTATGAACTTATGTAATCCGCCTGTTATTAAAGATTTTATTAACATGGAAAATTACTTTGAAAAAACAGAATATATTTACGGAACAGACTTTAATATTGCAGTTAATTCAATGAAAAATGATATGATAGGAAAACATAAAATTCCACAAGGTTGGTGGAATAATAATAATTATAAAACATTTACATTGCCATACTCAAAAAAATCGTCATTACAACGTGCAATAATTAGATCAAAAACTGTTAGAAATGGATATATATATCCATATGATGGAAATAGAGAAGATATACTTTTACCTGATAAATTTGAATTAAATGAAGAAAATGGAATTTTCATTGGTTTATTTTTAGCAGAAGGAAACTGTGATATAAAATCAAATTATATTCAAATTTCAAATAATAATAAAAATATTCAAAATTTTGTTAAATCATGGTTTGAAAAACATAATATACATTATAAGTTTTATTCTAAAATAAATAAAATTGGTGGACTAAGTGAATCTATAAGAGGTAATTCTATAATGTTTGCAAAATTTTTTACAAAATTGTTAGGTCATCGTGCAGAAAATAAAATTATTCCAAATGAAGCATTTTCTGCTCCTGATTCCTTTATTAAAGGATTATTAAACGGTTATTTTTCAGGAGATGGTACAATCAGTTATAATTCTGTGGAAGTAGGTTCTGCTTCTGAAAACTTAATAGTTGGAATTAATATTTTATGCAATCGTCTTAATATTTTTGGTAAATTCTTTACTACTAAATTAAAATCAAATAATTTAAATACACAAAATATTAAAACAACATATAGATATGCTATAAGATCTTCTTGGGCTTCTATATTTGCAGAAAAAATTCAACTTATTGATGATACAAAACAAATAAAATTAAATAATATAAAACCTACTAAATCGCATAAAAATTATCAATCAAAAAATGATATTATTCTTGATTCAATCATTGAAATAAATCATATTAATCCAAACATGCATCCAAAAATGTATGATCTTACTATACCTTCTACTCTTAATTTTGGTATTGCATCTGGATTACAACTTAGGGATACTGCAAGTACAGGCTATATTCAGCGTAAAATTACAAAAGTTTTAGAAGATATCCAAATTAGTTATTCTGGTTCTGTTGTATCTGCAACAAATAAAATCATCCAATTTAGCTATGGAGGTGATAATTTAGATGCATCAAAATTAATCAAAACAAAAAATGGTATGAGTTTTGTTGATGCAAAACATATCGCAGAAACATTAAATAATAATTATGAAAATTTATAATATCCTTATATATATTAAGGATATTTCTTATTTTTTTAAACATTTAACTATAGTAGGTGTTATTCGTCCGCCATGAAATAAAATTTCTTTCACTAATGGATCTTTATATTTTTTATCTAGATTATCTTTAAAATCTACTAAAATTAGTTTTAGTATATAGTTATTCCACATACTTACTTTTATTCCGTCCTTTATTAATTTTATCGCTCTCTCAAAATACTTTTCTTTTCTACTTTCATCGCAATTAATTAAACTTGTGACAGCATATAATAAGTTTCTAGGATTTTCTATATTGGTAAGATCAAACGCAAACATTAATAATTCAAGTTTAATTAAATCTTCTTCTTTCCATGATTTTATCAAATGCATTTCTTTTCTTAATATTCTTATAGTTTCAACAGATAATTTTGCATTTGATAAAACACAATCTAATGCTTCTTTATTTTTATAAAAAAATATCGTATATAATATATCATCTTGTGTATGATCTATATAACAATTCTTTGCTACTTCTTTTAATATGTAATAATCACTTTTATTTAAAATGAATGTAGCTAGTATATAAATATAGTCCTTATTTTCTAACTCTTTTTCTTTCATTAATACTTCAAAATGCGGTATTTGATTTAATAAACCATAATAACAAATTAAATCGACTACTGTCTCATTGTCAGTATTTTTAATAAAATTTTTTATAGAACTTAATTGTTCAGATTGAGTTAATATTGGATTCAAACTTTTTATATAATTTTCAGCATTCATCTTATTGACTTTTAATAATAAATTAAAAGTTCGTTATATTTTCATTTTATTTAGTTATCTTCCAAGTAATCTTATTAGTTACTGAAACTAGTTTTACATTAACAAACATAAATTCTTCTATCTTTATACTCTTATCAATATTCTCATTATCAATAAAAAAGTATTTCATTAATTCTATAAAATATACTTGTATTCCTGGTTGTTTTATACCAATAACTATTCCTTTCAATGTTTTATTCATTTGTTTCATTGCATATCTCATATCATATAATAAGTTTTCTAAATTATTTACTTGTTTCTTTTTATCTGTAACATTATTTGTTATATCACATATTTTTTCTAATTCATGGGTATTATATATATAGTCTCCTGTTATAATACGTTGTACAACTAAATCTATATATCTTCTTATTGGACTTGTAGCATGAGAATAATTTTCAATACCTAAACCAAAATGATAACTATCTTTAACGCTATAAAAACTTGGTTGTTGTAATCTAAATAACAAACATAATTTAAATTCTTCCGGATATTCATTGGAAAAAGTCATATTTTTAATTCTATTATACTCTTCCATGTGTTTTGGTTCTGGATGAACACGTTTTGGTATTTGTAAATTCTTTTTAATGCAATATCTAACTACATACATATTTACTAGTATCATGTAATATTCAATTACTGAATGCCAATCATTTGGTTTAGTAAGTTGAATATGAGATATTTGATTGTATTCATATTCTGGATTTGTAGTTTCATTTGATAAGTTTTTTTCCTTTTTATTTATCATGTAAATTTCCTTTGCTAATTTTAAATCATGGTCATTTTCACCATGCGAGTTACAAAAATCATAAGTCAATCTTCTTTTTGATTTTATCAAGCTTCTATAATGTAGTCCTTGTTCTTCCTTAATTTTTTTTGTGATAGGATCCCATTCAAATTCAAATGTTATTGCATAACGTTCTATTCCTTCATTCAAACTACAATATTTGTCTACTAATTCTTTTGGAGACATGTGAAATGTTCTTCTTTTTAAATAAATACTTGTTTGACGATCTAATAATCTTCTGTCTAACTTAGAATCATGTGGAACCCATCTTGAAAGATCAGCTATATGTATATATACTTTATTATTCTTAGAATCTATACTTATAGCATCATCCAAATCAGTCGAACTTTCATTATCTACTGTAAATGTATCTAGTTCTGTTAAATTTATTACACGTTTATCAACGTTATTTTTTATTTTTTGATCATAATCATAATCATCTAATCCATAAATTTTAGTTAATATTTCTTCTTCAGTGTAAAGAGAAGTTTCTAATTCAAACTCTGCATTTTTTTGATTTAATGTAACTAATATCTCTTGTCCTATATTTAATTTTGGAATATTAATTTTTAATGGATCAAATGTTAAACGAAACACATGATCATTATTAATTAGACATACTCTATATGGATTAGTTCCGCATACATATGCTATATGAAAGTTTTTATTACGTTTTGATACATAGTTAACTGAAGCTCTATCTAATTTTCCTTCTTCTTTACTTGGTTTTATTTCAACATTTACTAAATCACCTACTATTGCATCTGCTACTAAATGTTTTGGAATATAATACTCTTTATCATCTTTTAGATTTTTACAAATATTTGATCTTATCATATGACAAAACATTTATATTAAAATCTTTTTTTATTTCTTTTTTTAACTTTCTTTAATTAATTTTTAAAGAAAGAATATACTATTCGTAATTTAAATTATAAATTTACAATCATTTGTAATTTCTGAAGTTAATCCTAGAGTTCCATCATTATTATATAGATACAAATTATTTTGGAGATTTTGAAACATGATTGTACCATCTTCATTTTCATGTTTTTTAAAATATACTCTAGCTGAATAAGAATTTAGTGTTTCGCATGTACAATCTCCTTTTTTGTCGCATTTTTCTTTCTCTTTTTCTATCACATTTCCGTCAATATCCGAATATAAGCAATTGTCTTTTTTTTGAAGTAATACTATACCTTTTGAAATCTCTTTCATTATATATTCTCCAAATGAATGTGATTTAGTTTTCAATTCTATTTTTGTTTCTTTTTTCTTAAAAGAATATATTTCGAATACGTCAATAAAATAATATACCAAAAATAGACATATTATACATAAATACCACGTTAGCATTTATAAATAATAGTAGAAAATCAAAATTGATTTTTATTTAATTTATTCTTCCAAATTAAAAATGGAAATCTTAAAAGAATCTGATGATAAAACAATGGTATCATTAAAAGTATGGGATACTCATACTTTAGGTAACATGATAAGATCAAGAATTCTTAAATCGCAAAATGTACTATTTGCTTCTTATAAACAACCTGAATTTTTAAGCGAAAAAACCTATATTATTATTAATATTAGAACAAATAATACTACTACATGGAAAGATGAATTATTCAATACATGCGAAGAACTATGTAATGAGCTTGAGTCGTTACGATTGTCATTAAATTCGCAAATATAATTATTTCTTAATAATATTAAGAAATTTAATTTTCTATCAAAACATTTTTAATATGTTGTAGTAATTCTGAGTTATATAATATAACATCTTTCTCAGTACGAATTCGTTTCCAATCTAAAAATTCTTTCTTTAAAATAAATGTTGAAGGATCTTCATAATTTACAAATAATTTACCATTGTTAAACATATCTTGTATCTTTATACTTAAAGATGCAGATGTTATATCTACACTGTTGAATCGTCTATCTTCTAAACCATCATATAAACGTACTAGTTCTTTAGTAATATTAGTTCTATTATTTTTATAAGAAATAACCATATAACTTCCTGATTGTGAAAATTGTAAACTAATATGCTTTGGAACAATAAATTTTTTAGGTTCTAATGAAAAATTTTTATCTTTTAATTTCATTATTCTCTCTACTTCTTTTAACTCGCTATTTTTAAGTTCATAAGTAGATATAATTAAATCTGTAATCTTAGCCCCTTTTTCTTTACGTTCTTTAATATAGTTTGATAATCCTTCCGCACAATAATAACAGAATTTATTATCTTTAGTTACTGGACCTATTTTTACTAGTGTTTTTAAATCATCTAATGACATTTCTTCAAATTCGTCATACACGATATTTTCAGTTGTTGTTAATGAATCTGCTAATACATTTTTTATTATTTCTTGACGTTGTTTTTCAATTTCTTCATCATCTTCTTGTGGTTCTGGTAATTGTGGAACTGGTTCTTGTGGCTCTAGCAATTGTGGAATTTGTGGTACTTCTGGTTGAGCGATATTTAAGTTTGCAATGTTATTATTCAATCCTAAAAAATCACGTAGTGTTTCCATTGACATCAAAAATAAATCATCTTCTGTTAGTCCCATTTCAAACGCCATATTTACCATTTCTTCAAACGAAGGCTCATTTTGTGCCTGTGCTGGAACTGGTTGTGCTGGAACTGGTTGTGCTGGAACTGGTTGTACTGGTTGTGGTTGTACTGGTTGTGGTTGTACTGGAGCATAACAATGATCCTTTCTATCACCTCTTGTACGACCAACTACATTAGGTGGTCTACAGTTTTCGATCTTTATTTTTGTTTTTATCCAATTATTAGAATCTAAATATACTACATCGAGTTGTTGATTTATTTGCGGATTTGGATTATTTGGCGGTAAAATTTGAACTTGTTGCACTCCTAACCCAAATTGTCTACATTGTTGAACTAATAATCTGTAAATTTCACCTGTTGCAGAAATCACTCTATTTGTTCTTGGATTTCTAGTATCATTTGCAAGCCATTGTCTACATTCTTCAATTGTAAATTCATATAATGGTGCCATATTTTATTTAAAGATTTAAAAAAGTTATAAAAAATCAATTTCAATTAAAATGGCTAAATACTTAAATAATTCAATCCTTAAGATTGTACTACTATTAACAAATGAATTTTACTCGCAAAATTATTTGTTAAGTCTCACCAGACTTGTAGACGAGTGTCCAAAACATAACATTAAATTAATATTATCCAAAGGAATTGGTTCAAATCTTACTGAAAAAAGAAATAATGCTCTCCAAGGAAAAACAGAACGTGGCATACATCAACCTGTACTTGGAATAGACTACGACTATATTCTTGTTACTAGCCCATCTATTCAATTCCATATCGAACAATTATTGGAGTTAATAAAAGCTGATAAAGATATTATTGGTTATGTTCCAAAATTAAATAACAATTTATTTGACTGCGTAATGAAAGGAGAAAACGAATTATTAAAAACAGATATTAGACTTATGAATAATTTAATCGAAGTGGATTATATTGGGTTGCATTTTTGTCTCATTAAGAAAAAAGTATTTTGTATGCTTAAATATCCTTGGTTCCAAATATCCAAATTCGAAACTGTTAAAGACAATGTTGAAATAGTAGACTATTATTCAGAAGACATGAGTTTTTCTGTATTGCTCAAAAGTATTGGAATAAGTATTTGGGTAAATCCTAAATTTATCATAAATACTACTACACTAAACCTTTTTTAACTTACTCTGTATATACATTCAATATTCTAGCTGAAGGATCCTTAACATCTCCACACCATTTTGGCAACCAATAGTGTGGTATAACATTCACATGAGCCTTACTAAACTTTTTACAAAAAGAATCTAAATACCATTGCGATTCCTTTGATACTGGTTCAATATGTGTAATATTTTCTATATCCATATCTGACAATTCTAGATCATTGACATGATCTGTTATAATTTGAAACCACGATCTTGTTTGTTGTGAAACACCATCACTAAATGCTTCTTTTTTTCTATATAATACTTCATCTGGTAATAAATTAGGAATTATAGACTGAAATGATTCTCTTAATAACCATTTTCCTATTTTATCATGAGATCTTTTGAATTGTGCTGGTATACTTAATACCAATGATACTAATCTTATATCAAGAAATGGAACTCTAGCTTCTAATCCATGAGCTGAAATATTTCTATCTACACGTAATCCATCATATAAATGAATTTCCTTTAAAAGTCTCAAAGAATCTTCTTGTAAACTCTCGTCTGTAGGTGCGTTTTTTGTATATAAATATCCACAAAATAACTCATCACTTCCATCTCCATTTAATATAACCTTAATATCAGTATTTTCCTTTATATACTTACCAAGTAAATATTGTCCAACACTTGCTCTTATTGTAGTAATATCATATGTCTCACATGTTTTCATAACATGTGGTAAAACAGATAACATATCATTTTCTGTAACAGTTACTGTTGTATGTTTTGATCCGATCCATTCTGCCACTTTTTGTGCCCAATAACAATCTGGACTACCTTCTAAACCAATTGAAAATGTTTGTAATTTAATTCCGCGTTTTTTTAATAGTTCACAAGAAACTGCAGCAACTAAACTGGAATCTAAACCACCACTTAATAAACAACCAATTTCTCTATCAGATTTTAATCTATCTGAAACACATTCTACAAATGTATCCACTATTTGACTAAACATTTGATCTTCTGTATAAGACTTTGGCTTTATTTTACCTAAATCATTATATAAACTTCTTTCGATTTTTATTTCATCATGTTCTTTTGAAATTATTATCATTTCTCCGCCATTTAAACGAAATACTTCATCACACCAAGTTAACCCACTTAATAACGAAGAATATCCTATAACACCATTTTTAATTCCTACAAATAACGGTCTTACTGACAAAGGATCAGTACTAAGAAATAATTTTATATCATTCTTATCTTCATTAGACTGTCTTAATATAGACAGTGCATACTCGCCAATCAGGTTCTTATTTAATTTATTAAAGTCATAGTCATATGTCTGATAGTTAGGAAAAATACTGGAAGTATCATTCTCATGTGAACTATTATAAATTTCACCATTACACATTAGATAGTAAGTATATTTATTAGTAGTATATTTGAAAGGTTGATCATATTTTGGATCACATCCTTGAATGGCTAGTCTGTGAAAAACCAAATAGAATTCATTATTTAAAATTGTATTTGTTCTTTCAGGACCTCTTTCTCTAATAGTATCACTTGATTTTCTATAAAGGTCAAGATTTTCATTATTGTGAAAAAGTATACCAAATATTCCACACATTTTAGAATATTTTATTTAAGTTTAATTTATAATTTAAAATATTTACAATTATTTAAATATGGACTCTCTCAAAAAAGATTGTAATCAGTTTGAGCAAATTTATCTTAAAAATAAAAATGCAAAAATATGCGATTGGACACCAGTTAGCGGAAAAGTATTAGGTCAAGGTACTAAAGGATATGTTATTAAAGTTTGTTGTAATAACTCATGTGACTACATGGTTAAAATTCAAAAAGCATCTAAAAATAACAACGAATTAATACGTAAAGAAATTAACGTTCATGATACTGCAATAAAATTAGATGTTGCTCCACTTTTATATGATGCTTTTAAATGTAACTCTGGTAATGTTGATACTTGGTATATTGTAATGGAACCATTTGATATTGATTTAGATAAGTATTCTAAAGAACTCAAATACAATTTCTCATTATCTAGAGAAGAAAAAGTAAATATATTCGAATCATTTAGAAAATCTTTTAAAGAAATGTATAAAACTTTACTATTAAATAATATAGTTCATACTGATTTAACTGGAGAAAATATGATGTTTAAAAAAGTATTAATTAATGGCGAAGAAACAACTAAGTTAGCTATCATTGATTATGGTATCACAGAAAATAGAACTTTATCCAAACAAGAACTAAATTCTTTTTTACATGGGTTAGATATGACATTTGATTTATTGATTAAACAATCTACTTCTATATCAAATTCTGATGTAAAACCTATGAAAAGTCCACCACAAATAAAAAAACGTAAACCTGTCCATGTAAGAAACGAAGAGTATGTACCATTTGTATCACCTAGTTCAAATGTATTACGATTTGAAGAAATTCCAGAAACACCAACCACTCCCTTTAAAAAACTAAGTTTTGGTCAATTTGATAATGAAACACCTATTAAAATGAAAGGATTAAATTTTGGAAAAATCGATGATGAATCTCCAATTAAAATCAAAGGATTAAATTTCGATTAATTTTTAATTTCTTTTTCTTTGAGAAAAGAAATGAGTGATACTATTTATCCAAGTCCTATTGATCATCCTGATTTTACTTCTTGGATCAATGATCAACCAAGATCATTAGATTCTCCTGACTGGAACATATGGAATAATCAAATGAACGCAAATAACGCAACAACTAACGCAAACTATTCATATGACGGTCAATATCCTTATAATAGAAATTATCGTTATTTTGGTTATTCTGGCGGAGATCGTTATAATGAACTTTTTTCTAAATCTAGTATACAATTTATGAGCAAAATGATTACGAATAAACTTAACGGAATTCATCCACAAGGTAAAAAAATTATAGTACCGGATGAAACTATTATATCAGTTGCAGATTCTGTTTTTACTACTGCTTTTGCAAATGCAGATCAAATGCAAAAAATGATTGTTAACTTTATTGTAAATAAAATTAAAGTTGAATATGATACTTTAAACTATAACAATAGTTTAAGTGTTTGGGTATTAAAATATGACGAAGATTCTGGTATGAAAAAATTTGATGGTATCAAATTAAATAATAAAAGACGTCAATATCATAATGTATGGAAATACTAAGTTAACCTATTAATTATTAATTCTATTTTTTTATAAAGATCTTCAATTGTACCATCATTTTTTATTCTAATATCTGGAACTATTTTATATAATCCCCATTCAGACTCATGTATCTCCATTAATCTCATTTTATCTATGCTTGTTTTGTCTCCATTACACGCATTAATCGCTATGTTATACCAAAAAGGTAATTCACGTTCTATATAAATTATAATTCCGCCATGTTTCTTTATACATTCAGCTTCGATCTGAAATCTAACATCTGATATTACAATATTTCCTGATTTAGTAAGTCTTCTCTCTAAAGTAGAGATCCAAAATTCATCATTAAAGTATTTACGAACCAAATCTGTTCCCCATATTTGCATCATTAATCTTGGAGTTAAATTAGGAATATTAAGTCTATCAGACCACCATTGATCGACTTTATTTCTAAAATCTCTGCTCTCTTTTGTATCTCCTTCCAGTAATTTTCTATCCCAATCAAAAACAATTGCTAATATATCTTTTAATGATTTTGCAAATGAATCTTTAACAAAAAATTTTTCATTGCACAGATAATTCCCTACAGTATCTTTTCCAGATCCTATTAAACCACATATACCTACTAACATTTTTAAAGAAACTTAAAAAATAATCTTAAGTTTCAATTTATTGACCTTCTACTTTTACTGGGTCTACTTCTCCTATGGTTTTAGCAAATTCAGCTACATCTTCTGGTTGTCTAAATAATTTACGTTCTTCTAATGAACCTGTTGTATTTGGAGAATATACAGAAAATGCTTTTCCGTTTAAATAACTTACTAATTTAGGTACTCCATGTATAGAAAATGGAGCTTCTTCATTTTGAACTTTTTTCATTATTTCTCCATTATTTCCTAAGTTTACTGCAAAGTAGTTAACATCCGGAGAGATCTCTGATGTTAATTCTTCTGCTTTCATGTAGTTTGGTTTAAAACGTTGACAATGACCACAATCATTTCTATAAAATAAAATTAAACATCTACTTTGATCAGCTCCATCTATAACTAAATTCATTGCATCATCAAAAGCGTCTTGAGTTATTTCTTTTACCATTTTTAATAATTACAATTAATATTTTTTTAAATTATAAATTTTACATAATGTTACAAAAATTTTTAAGACTAAATTCTTTATTTTCTATGTCATTTTTTTTATCTTTAGACTTTTCGGAATTATTGCCACATGGGACTTCATTGCTACATGGGACTTCATTGCTACATGGGACTTCATTGCTACATGGGACTTCATCGCTACATGAGAGTTCATTACTAGAGTGTACTTGATTATTTGATTGTACTTCATTGCTACATGGGACTTCAGTAGTATAGTGTACTTGATTATTTGATTGTACTTCATTGCTACATGGGACTTCACTAGTAGAGTGTACTTGATCATTTGATTGTACATCATTGATACATGGGACTTCAGTAGTATAGTGTACTTGATTATTTGATTGTACTTCATCGCTACATGGGACTATTGATTTATTTTTTTGGTTTAAACTATCAGCCCATGCTCTTAGTTCATTAATATAGTTTGGATTAACATGTCTTTTCTGACATTCTGTTTTACATTTTTCTTGTTTTTGTAAGTCAATCTTATTAATAGATTTTTTCTTATTTTTGTTATAATTTTTACCCATTTATTTTAAAAAAGAAAAACTTTAAACACAGAATTATTTTTCTTTTTTAAAATAAATGAGATCCTATTTAAAAAAAAGTACAAAACGTTCTAACAAGAAAAGTACAAAACGTTCAACCAAACAATCTGGTAAATTAAAATTGGTTAAAATAGTTAAAAGTCCAAGACCTGAAAAAAAATTTATGGCTGTATTTAGCGATGGAACAAAAACACATTTTGGAGCAGCTGGAATGTCTGATTATACTAAACATAAAGATTCTAAACGTAAAGAACGTTATATGAATCGCCATAAAAAACGTGAAAATTGGAATAATCCTAAATCACCTGGAGCATTAAGTAGATGGGTCTTATGGAATAAACCATCATTGAAAGAATCTATTTCAAGTTATAAACGTAAATTTAACTTATAAACATTACTAATAATGTAACGTTTAAATATATTCAGATAATAATCCGTTTAGAAATAATGTATCCATGTCATTATCTATTTTTTCGTATAACCAATATTGTTTCATTTCATAATTACTAAATGGTTTTTCGTCATTCATTACATCAATTATATCCTGATTATGTGTATTACTTATAAAATGATCTAAACACTTTGTTACGTTATTTTTAATTTGGTCTTTTTGTATATAAGTACGAAGTGCAGATTTTATAATATATAAAAAATCTTGTACTTTATATTCATTTTTCTTATTATTACTGTATACTATAAGTGACTGACAATTCTTGGATACAGATATTATATCATCAAACCATCTTTTGATAAGAATTCCAAGATTGTAAATATTAGAAAAATAAATATAAATTAGTTTCTCGTTATCATTAAGTTCAAATATAAAAAATTCTATTTCTTCTGAATAATCTGGAATATTTGATTTATTTGTAATAAGCAACTGAGATTGTGATAAATTTTTAAAAGTTCTCTTTCCAAAATCAACTATACGTTTTTGTTCTTTATTTTTGAGTCCTTGTTCTATAAATACTTTAGAACGTACAATTGGCTTATAATCTTCGTTATCTACTTCACTGTTTGTATATGTTTCAAATGATTCTATAATAGATTGTGGTATTACATTTATGCTTTTTGATACTAAATTACACATTTGATAGTCATTAACAAGAAGATTCTTGTCTTTATCAAAAAATTGCGTTTTATATCTACTAGTATCTGTAATTTTTGTATTATTTTTAACAATAGGTAAATTTGCTAATAACATTGAAAAATTACTATCATTAATAAGATATGGATTATTTAAATAATTTGACGTTGCTAATAATATTTCTTCAGCAAGTTCTTTATTGCTAATACCAGTATTTTTATTTTGAGACTGATTTGTATTAATAGAAATATTCATTGTATTATTATTCATAGTATTATTTATAATAGTATCATTTTTTGCACTTGCTAATTTAGTTTCTAGATCTTTTATTTTTTGTTCTAGTTCAAAGCATTTAGTTTCAAAAGGTTTTATTAATTCAATGTACTTTTTACATGATTGTAAGTGCCTTTGCATGTTATACTTCGTTGACATGTTTTTACTACACCACTTACATGTAAAGTTATAATCTATTTCTTTTACATCACAATCTTTCTTATGACTTTCATATCTTTTTTGATACTTAAAACTTTTATCACAATTAGAACAAACAAAATTATTCATTTATTCTATATAATATTTTTTTCTTAAATTAAAAATAAATTCATAATCAATTTATTTTTATAATCAAAACAAAACCTAAAAAGATTTAAAACGTTGCTCATCATTTATCATCGAAAAATAAATTAAGGCTTCTTATAGCCTAAAATTTCAAATTGATTATCATTTTTTTTCAAATTTTGCTCAATTTCGATTGAATTTTGCTCATGTGCATATTTTATAGATATAACTTTATACTATAAGAAAAAATATTTTCTCATTAATTTTAAATTTTACACAACTTTTTAAAATGTGTGTTGAATTTAATTTTTATGGAACAAACCCAATCCTGATCAAAAATTATATAAAAATTACGAATAATTAATAGATATGATTGATACTAGAAAAACTTTAATATTTATAAAGTTTTTTTACGTTATAACGTAAAATTTTAATAAGTATATAACGTTAATTTTTCGTTAATAAAAATAACTCCATCTTGTTTATTTTTATACAATATATCTCTTAGAATTCTTCCATCTTCACCCCAATTCATATTAACGTTATAGCAAATTTCAGGATATACGTTATTTAATATAGTAGCTTGTCCATGTTGAACGTCAAATCCTCCAACATTTAGATTACAGTTACCATTATCGCCATTTTCTAAACTCAAATCTCTTTTACCTTCAGGGAAAGTCTTATCATATATAAAATCAGAATGAATTATATTCAACTCATTTATTTGTTTCCAATCCATTATAGAATGTCTATAATAATCATGAACTATTGCCTTAGGTTCCCACTTGTCTATTACATCTCTTAATATACTAAAACGTTGCAAATGAAATAAATCATCAGCATCCATAAAACAAACGTATCTTCCACTTGCTATTGACCATCCTCTATTTCTATTATAAGCAGCATTACCTTTATTAGGATCGTTCAGTATCTTAACTTTATCCATTCTTGATATAAAATTAGACATGATTGATTTATCAGAAACTTCACTACATGCAATTATAATTTCATGAACTAAGTTATCACATTCATCTGAGCTTAAAATATTATTAATAATTCTATCCAACAAACCAAAGTGTGGTGGATAAACTGGAATTACAACCGAAAACATTACTTATTAGAAAAAATAAGTAATTTAAACCTGAATTAATATTCATCATCTGAGTCTACTAACGTTCCAAATAATTTTTCTCTATTTTTATTTGTTGAACCAGAAGTATTTAATACCTCATCTCTATAATTTTTAATCCTAGATCCAGAAACTTTCTTAAGCGCTGTTTTACCATAATCAGTTTTTCTTATGCTTTTCATTGCATTTCTTGCTACTGGAGAAAATACATTACTATTGTTTATTTCTTCAATTGTTGTATTCAACATTTTCTCTGTTTCTAATAATTCATTTCTTTCTTTCTCATCTTTGGCGTTATTTATTTTCTCTTTAATAACGTGCTGATTTTGTAACAACGACTGATAATCTTCTGCTCCGTCCATTGCTTTCATGCAAATACCTACCATATATTCTGGAAAACTAGATAACTCGTCTAGTGGTAAGTAAAATCCACCAGTTTGATTTGCTATATATTCATAGAATGGTTTAGATCTAGGATTCATCTCAGATAGTCCATGACAAGAGAAAATCGCAATTCCATTTTCTTTGCATTTCTTTGTTTCTTCTTTCCAAGAAATTTTTAATTTTTCACCTAGATCAGGTAATTTCTTTGGAAAATCATATCCCACTTCATGTGGTGATTCATCTCCTATTAGGACCAATACTTTTACTTTGGACTTCCATGTCATTTTCTGCGCTAAATTCAATACAAACTCATAACACTCAGGAGAATCACCACCAGAAGTATTAGGCGCTTGTTTTATAAATTGTTTTAAAGTTTCAACTTGTCTACTTGGTTCAATTTTATAACACATCTTAGGATAATCACAATAATCTCCATGTACAATTACACCTATTCTTATACCTTTAATTTCGTTAAATAATCTATCTACTGTATTAACTAGATTTTTTCTAACAGAGTCTATAATACTATTCATAGAACCTGTTGTATCAAAACTAAAAATAACGTCACATAAACAATCATCTTCATTTAATTTCTCATCTTGAACTTGATGATCAATAACAAGTGGAGATGTCTCATTTCTTTTACGTAGTGGAGTATCACTAACTGATCCTGCTGCACAATCCATTTTATTCTTGTTTATAAAAAGTACCAGAAAATTCATTTTGTACCAATTGTGCTAAGTCTTCTCTTTGTTTATCTAATGAAGATATAATAGCATCACGTGTAACTTCTGGTAAATAATTTAATGATGTAACTATATTTGAGTCTGTTCTGAAGTTACAAATATTTGTATTAATGCCGAATTTTGCAATCATATCTGTAAATTCCATAGTACCTATTGCACTTACAGCATTAATATTTGTACAAAAATCAATAACTGTTTTTAAACGTGTTATTTGTTCTTCTACTGGTTTTCCACTATTTGCACTTGTCTCTAAATCAGTTATCAGTTTCATTAATGTTGTTTTTGTTGTTTCGTCATATCTACTAATTGTTTCTCTTGATTTCAAATCGTTTATAAAAAATTGTCTAACTCTTGGTTCGTTACTCAAGAAATTTAAGCCATCGTTCAATAAACTTTCGTCATAAAGTTTTAAACTCTTTAATCTATTATATTCTTGAATTAATCCTGATATATCAGTATATTCAATAGGTGGTGGATTATTTGCATGATGACTTAAATGTAATACATTAAATACAACAAATGTTAAGTCTTTAAAACTATTACATACTTCATTATTACCACATATTGTTTGTTTCATTTGATTTGCAATAATTGAATAAGGCTCTTCTGCAATTGTAGTACCTCCAATTCCAAAACACTCATTTGTATATGGATTACACTGCATTGGTAAACACATATCTGTAAAACTAGGAACTCCTTTAGCACCTACAATTGTCTTTAAGAACCAACTAATAAATAAACGTAAGTTATACAATGAATCATTTATGAATAATCCTTCTTTGACTCTATCTGCACAAATCATTTTTGACACAAATATTGAAGCTGAATCACCTAATTTACTTGAGATAGTATTTTTTAATAATTCAAACTGACTTGGGATCTTTTTTCCTTTTTTATCTATACTTACAGACATAATTTTATCTATAGATTTAGAAAGTTTATTAAAGTCTTCAGTCTTTGCTAAAAAAGAAGAATTACTCAAAACATTGATGATTCTTAGTATTATAGAAAATTCTTTTGTAGTTTTCAACGTAGCTAAAGCACTAGGAGTATTAATGGATAATTTTGTTTTAGGATTTCTATTTGCGTATAATTTATCAATTACAACTATACCATTATTTATTGTGTCAATATCAACGTCTTTTATTATTTTTTCCCATAATAATTCATCTAATTTAGGAGCTTTGTTTACTTCCTCTAAGGTTTTCCCATTAGTAATACGATTAACTTCTTCATCTATACGTTCTTTATAAAATAATTTACTTTGATCCTTTGTTTTTATTGCAATAAAAGCATTAAGAATATCTTGATTTGAGCAATCAAATTTATTTTCTACACCAGCAAAGTCACATACTATTAAATAGGTTGATTTTCCTTCTTTATTTGTACATTTAATAAATATTATAACATGACTTCTACTAGATTCTGGATTATTTGTAGTTGCTTGAACAGAACGTCTTTTATCCATTAATGAAACAATATAATCTCCTAAAGGTGTACTTGACCCTACATCATATTTTTTCAATGATTCAATTTTTGCCTTTGCTGATTTTCCACTTTCTGTGGTTTTTTCAGATTCTTTTTCTAATGGTTCAAAATCGATAATCCATTCACCATTTTTATATAAAAAGTGTTGTGGATTATATATATCAGATGCATCATCTTTTGGTGGAAGTATTTTTACATCTTTAACTGGATCATTTGATTTAATATCACCTTCTAATTCTATCATTGATACATCAACGTCTGTAAATACATCAGCAGCCTGTCTTATTAAATGAACTAAAACTCCAGGTTCGTTATGAATCATTCCATTTTTAAATGTTTTTAAGTTAACCAAAGTACTTGTTTTTCCAGATCCACTTGCACCATATCCTATCAAAACAATCGGTTTCAAATTTCTCAAACGATCTAATAGTTCTTGAACTTTTGAATCATTTGCAATCATTTCATTGGTTTCATGTGGTCTAAATACTTTTGTAAAAGGACCAAATACAAAATGATCCGTATATACAGGTTGAACATCTAATTCTTGCATGTTATTTTCTTTATCATAAAATGGTCCTTGATAGTTACTATAGTCAATTTGAAGGATTTGACTATTTTCATCCAATGCAACTTTAAAACGTTTATTAATACTTATCTGTTGATCTGAACGCATTTTGACAAAGGTAAAAATAGAATTCTTTTCATTATGCAATTGAATTAACTCTTTTCTATTCATTTGGTAAATCATATTTTCTAGTTCAACACGTGCTTTATTTTTATTTATGGTTTCTTTTATGATAAATGCTGAAAACGCAAATATATCAGCATATTCTGTAAATTCAGATTGACGTTTTTTAACTAAAATATTCATTGCATCGACTAAAGCTTCTAACATAGTTTCGACTTTAATTGTTGGTATTTCAGTTGTTGAATCATTACAAACAGCCCATAAAAATTTTGTATAATATGTATCTCCTAATATTTTACGTAAAACATTATTATGAGTTTTTGGAATTCTTCCACTTCTATATTCTTTTAATTCACTTACTTTTGATTCAATTAACGGTATTTGGATATAATATAAGTCATGTAACATTTCTCTTATTTGTTGTCTATTATTTTCCGCAATTACAATATTGAAATCCTCATCAGATAATCCTGACAATCTAATACTTAATGGATTTCTTGTTAACAGTCTTGTTGCTGCCATTGTAGATTTTAATGCAGATAATAATTTTTCCACATTAGTTTTAGGCTGAACACCATTTTCATCATGTTTAACAAGTTTAAAAATAATAGGTAAAATATCTAAATCTATTCCTGTGCTTTTCAAAAATAGTTGTGAATTATCATTACGTATTTGATTTATTTGATTTATCAAATCTTCAGTTATATCTTCTATCTTTGAAGTTCTGTATTCTAATAAAATATTTGGTTCAGTGCTTGTTTTTATATTAGCACGTTGTTGGTCTGCAACTATTTTAACTTCCTTTGCAATTTCTGTTATTTCATTCACTTTTTCAACATCTGATTGACTAATAGTAGTTGATCCTTCTGAAATATCTTTAGGAAGGGTTTGAATTGCAGTAGCTGCATTTTTAATATTATCTAATTCTTTACTGACTATATCTAATCTTTTTGCGATACTTTCTTTTTCTTCTTTAGTCGCAACAAGTTGAGATACAATGTTTTCTTTATCTTTTTCTAATTCTTGCATTCTATTAGTAATTTGTTCAATATTAACTCCTTTATATTTATTTTCAAGCTGTTGTTTGTCTTTTGAAATTGTCATATAATCATCTTTTAATATACCAAATTCTTGTGATAATTTTTCCTTTTCCTTTTCTAATATTTCCAAATCTTTCTTCATAGTCACTGGATCTCCTTCTTTTTTAATATTATTTAATTCATTAGTAACTTCTTGTAAATTATTCTTTGTACTTGTTAGTTCTTCTAATAATGTTTGTTTTTCACTAGCTAATTTATTAATTTGTTCTTCCGCTTTAACTGCGTCAGTAGATTTATGTAAAGACTTCTCAAGAATGTCTTTTTCTTTATTAATTTCTACTAGTTCTTCTTGAATTTTATTATTTTGATCATTTAATTTATTAATAGTATCTATACTTATTACATGATCTTTTTGTAATTTTTCAAGGGTTTCTATATTTTTATTATATTCTTCTTGTAAGTTCTCGTATTTTTTCTCACTTTGCAATTTAGCATCTTCAGCTATCGTTAATTTTAAACCCAAATCTTTTTTTGTATTGTCAATTTGTTCTTCTAATTGTTTTATTTGTTTAGTTTCTTCAATATTATTTTTCTTCAATGACTCTAACTCTGCGTTTAATAAATTAACTTGTGCAATTAATGAATCTTTATCTTGTTGTAATTGAGATATTTTATCTTCATATATTTGTTTTGTTTTATTCATGTCTTCTTGTAATATTTTATTAGCTTGTTCTTTCTCTTCAACAATAGACTTCATAACTTTAATTTCGTCATTTGTACTTAGTAATAATTGTTTTGAACGTTGATCATTTATTTCATCTTTTAGTTTTTGTATAAGATCATTATTTTCTTTAATTAATTCATCATGACTTTTTATTTTATTAGATTGATCTTTTATTATAACTTCGTTATCATCTACTAATTTTTGTAATACATCAATTCTTTTTTGTTTTTCTGCTATAGTAAGATCTTTTTCATTTGACTTTTTAATATAGTCTTCTATTTGTAATTCTAATTTTTCTATTAATGACTTGTTAGATTCTGTATCCTTCAAATATGTTGCTTCCTTACTTTCGAACTCTTTGAGTTTTTCTTCAGCCATATTTTTTAAACGTTCTATTTCAGCCTGTTTTTCTTGTAATAAGGTTTCGTTGGATTTTCCTGATACTAAGTCTGATTGGAGTACTTTAATCTTTTCATTTGCATCATTCAATTTCTCAATAGTATCTTGTTCAAGTTTTTTATATTGGTCGTTAGATTCTTTCATCTTTTTGTCTAATTCTAAAATTTCTTGTTCTTTTGCATGTACTAAGTTTTCTAAATCTTTTTTAACATTTTCTTTCTCATTATTTAGTCTATCAATATCAGTTGTATATTTGTTAATTAAATTAACATTATCTTTTATTTGGTTTTCTAAACGTTCCTTTTCTAATTTATATGATTCTGTATTTTCTGTAATTTTATCTTCTAACTTTTTAATTTCGTCGCTATTTTTTTGTGTTTTCTTATTGTTGTCTTCTAATAATTTGATTTGTTCTACGTATGATTTTAATTTTTGTGCTGTAGCGTTTTCTAATTCTGAAAGTTTTTGACTATGTTCTAAATTTTGTTTTTCTGTTTGGACTATTAAGTTTTCTTTTTCATTTATTAAATTCTGAATTTTTTCCTTCATGTTAGCATTATCATTTTTCAATGATTCTATTTCTTGTTTTAATATTTCATTTGCTTTATTATCGATAGCGTTAGATTTAGGTACAGCTAATTTATTTTGCAATTCTTTTATCTCATTTTCTTTTTCTTTGATTTTATCTTCTAATGTTGATACTTTATTATTAAGTATTTCATGTTGTGAAAATTTTTCTAAGGAAGGAATAGTTGACTTAATATCTGCAATATCGTTTGTTACTTTTTTAAGATTATCAATTAATTTAAGATCATAACTTTTTTGTAAACTCATTAATTGTTCTATTAACTCTTGTGAGTTCTTAATTTGTTCATTAATTTTTTTATTATTATCTTCGCTATTGGTCAATGATTTCATAGCAGTATCTTTAACGTTCTGTGATAAAATATCAATTGAATTTTTGATACCTTCAATAGGAGTAAGCTTATCTAATAATTTACCAATAGTATCTTGTACTTTTAGGATATCTGCACTTATTTTATCAGACTTATCGATATAAGAATTAATTTCGTTAAGTGGTGCATGTGGTAGTTCAACTATACTTTCTAAAACTTTTTGTTTTGCTTCTAATAAATCGTTAGCGTCTTCGTGTACTTGTGAAATTGACTGGTTATATTGAGATGCAATATTTTTATGAGTAATAACTTTTTGAATTACAGTAGCAATGCTGTCATGTTTGTTTAATTTAACATTAAACTTGTTTGCAAGACGAATGATATCATCTTTATAAATTCTTTCGTTAAGCTCAGGTACGTTTATTTCTAATAATTCTGGATGAGCAATGTTACATAATTCTTTTTTAGTCATTTTTCTTGCTTTAGAAATGGGAATATTGTGAAACATAGATACTTTTTTAAGCAATGCTTCTCTATTAAATTCACTGTTGTAAGGTTTTGAACTAATACAACGTAACATTTTAATATAATAGAAAAAAACAATTTTAAATTATAAATTTTACTTAAAGAAACATTAAATATTTTAAAATGTCTATAAACAATAACTTTGTTTTGCTTACTGGACATTTTAATTGTAAAGATATAAAACGTACAAGAGAAATAAAACAATGTATTTTAGCAAATTCTTTAATTTTTAAACATATAGTTGTTCTATTTGAAAATTGGGAGCTAGTTAAAAATGATCCTGAATATAAATATATTGTTAATACGCCAAATATTAGTATTGTAAAAGTAAATGAACGTCAGAATTATAAAACTTACTTTGATTGGGCTTATAAAAATGCAAAAAATAAAAATGTTGTAATTGCAAATAGTGATATTCTATTTGACTACACTCTGAATAGAATAAATGAATTTGATATGACAAATACATTAGTTGCACTTACTAGATGGCAACAGTTGGATAAAGATAATTGGTCTATCTACACGTTACCAATTCAAGGAAACTTAGAACTTAATTGGAGTTATGATACTTATATTTTTAATCCAAGTTTATGTAACATTGATACAAATGATATTAATATATCTATTGGAGTAGCTGGTTGTGATACATATCTTGTTAAAAAATTAAGTTGTCAAGGAGTTACCATCAAAAATCCTGTTTATGATATAAGAACCTATCATGTTGACTATAGAGATCTTGAAAATGTTGATAAACAATCAAATATAAATGGAGATACATATTGGAATAGACAAGACTATCCTTTTCCTGGTAAATTTATACCAAGTAACATTAATGGTTTTGACGGAAGTTATGGTTTAAAAATGACTGCTATTGACCCAGTAAATTATTACTGGAATAATATGAAACCTTTATTACAACGTAAAATTACTGCAATAACTGCATGTTTATGGGGAACTAACAAAAAATATTATAATCATATTGAGAGAATTGTTTCACAATGTTTAGATTATTATCCTGACATGACATTTATTTTAGTGATACAACATGATAATGTTGACATGCAAAAATTAGAGAGTTTAAAAAATTGGCCTAATGTCAAAATTATATCAAAGAAAGAAAATTATGGTAAAGTTTTAAATATGACATGGAGATTTGAAATATTAGATAATCCGCATGTAGATACAATTTTATCCAGAGATTTAGATTCTATTATTTTGAAAAGAGAAGTATTAGCAGTAAGAGAATGGTTAAAGTCTGGTAAACGCTTACATGTAATGAGAGATCATCCGCATCATGATTCTAAAGTAATGGGTGGAATGGTAGGAATCAAGCGTTTACCTTATTTAAAAAAGACAATGAAAGAAGTTATAATGAAATATAAAGATAGATGTGATGAATTTGAAATAGATCAAATAATATTAAGGGCTGAAATTTATCCACTTTGCTCTTCATTTAATGATATTATTGTTCATGCATCATATAATGCATATGAAAGTATAGCTAAGCCTTTTCCAATTCAATATGATGAGTCGAAGCATTTTGTTGGTTCATATGTTGATGAAAATGGTAATCCTGAAAAACAATATACAGACATGATTAGTTTAGATCATGTATGGATAAAAGGGAAAACACATTCTGATATAGAACTAGTAATGATTGACAGCAACACAAATATAAATCATAGTTTTGATTTATTTCATAAATTTATTCAAACGCATGAAATTAAAAATAGATCTTATTGCATCGTTTACAAATTAAACGATGACATGATTAATAAAATTATAAATTTAGCTAAACAGCAAGATACTAAAAAAGTCTTAGTAGGACAAAATAACTTATGGATAGTAATTAATCCATATGAAACTCAAATATTATTACAGTATGGATTGAAACAATTTATTGAAAAAACTGGAAATATTTTAATGTATCAGTTCTAAGATGTAAAATTATAAGATAATGGAATATCAACAAATTCTTTTTGACCAAAACTATTTATTTTCGCCCATCTAATAGGTGGTCTAATAATACGTCCTTTAACTATTTTTGGAACTATTTTATTTTGTATATCATTTTGTTTTACAACTTCAACTAAAGTTATTTTCCATGAGTCTGAAGCAACATTTGACATATCTTCTAAATAGGAATAAGGAACGTAGAAATAGCCTTTATCACCCCATCTTGGACCCCATGAATTTCGCATTATCCACACTTTTTTATCATCGTCATAACCACAACATAATACTGCATGGCCACCTAAATATTGTTCTTTTGTTTTGTCTGGTATTGGAATGTATCCTGTAAGTGCAGCTGAAGAACTTTCAAAAGATTGCCATAAAAATATACCAATAACAAAAGGAAATCCGGATGCCAAACATGACTTCATGGATACGTAAGTTTGTTCTATGTGCGAATAATTTAATGCTTGATGATCTAAAGCTTCTGTATAACATAATTGAGTTGGTCTAGTACTCCAAGAATTTACGTTATATGGCCAATTAACTTTATTACATGCACCATATTTTACAATTGAATTTACTGTCTGACTTATTGATGTACCACTATCAGTATTAATATTATTGTCCAACATTCTAGTATTGTAGTAAATAAAAAGTTCACTAGGAATCCAGCTAGGATCGCAATATTGAAAAGCAGCTGAAATTGCACAAGCAGTACAAGAACCTACGGAACCTTGATCTATGATAGGTGGTAATTTTAGACGTAAATCTATTTTGGATGGTAATGATCCTACAGAAAAACTTTCATATTTCAATTGAGTATTTGTATTTTCATTAAGTATTTCAGTTTGTCTATCTGAAATTAAATTATATACACGTTTCGGTGTTTCCATTTATCAATATGTAATAAATTAGTTTAAATTTTTATTATTGTTAATTTAATAAATATGAGTTTTCATTATGAAAATAGAGTTGGGTATTTTTTGCCACTGTTAAATACTACAAATAATACAAGTGGTATAGAACGTCCTGCTATTGGTTCAATTATTAGTCATATACAACCAAATGATATTTGTTCATTTGATTTTTTAGTATGTGGTACTAAAGAAATTGTTGATCAAAATGATAACGAAGGATTTACTAATACTGACAATAAAACAGTAACAGGTATATTTAAGATTGATCAAAATGGTAGCACATATTCTAGACAAAATTTTAATGCAAATGGTGCAGATTATGCTGAGTTTTTTGAATCAATTGATGGAATTCAATATCCATTAGGATCTACTGTAGTGTTAGAAGGGGATAAAATTCGTATAAGCACATTGGAAGATGACCCATCTAAGATTATTGGCGTGGTTAGACCTAAAACAGGTTTTAAAATGCCAATAACTGTAGGAAATGTTTATTGGAGTGAATGGAAAGAAAAATATTTATGTGATGAATTTGGAGTACCATATTTAGAAGAATATAAATATATAACATGGGATGATAATGGTATTAAAAGAAAATATCCACAAGATGCAGTCCCTTATGATTTAAAGCCTTCAGGTTCTATAGTATATGAAACACATGATGAAAATGGTAATCCTTATTTAAGACCTATCAAAAATCCAAATTATGATGTAAATAGACCTTATATATCACGTGAAAAACGCGACGAATGGAACTTGATAGGACTATTAGGACAAGTTCCAATATTAAAAGACCAGATATTAAATCCTAAATGGATAGTTATGAAATCATTAGAAACAACTAACTTAGTTTTAATTAGGTAAACATTACAATTGCGTAATGTTTAAATGAAATATGAAACTATTTTTGGACCAAAAAATAACCATTCTTTATTTGTTATATTAAAATATTTCAGTATTATACTTAATATAAGTATCAATGCTATACAAATTACTATACCTATTAGAAATCCTATTGTGAAATTTGTTGGATTATATTCAATCTTATTTTTATCTGTATCTTCTGAAGATAACATATAAATTAAACCTATGATAAAGCATATTGAAAATTGAACCATTAGTGATAATTGTTTTTGAAGTGATAGTGTCTTCATTTATTAATATCTTTAGTTGTTAATTTATTTAACCATTCTTCACGTTTTTTCCGTATATTTTCTTGGGATTCGATATTTACACAAGTCTTATTAATAGTATTTGAGCCATTATTCATAATATTAATCATTGATATCCAGAAAATTCTACTTTGGTTTAATAATGTTTTTCTTGCTATTGTATAATCTTTTTTACTTTTATGACCTTTCCAGCTTACTGAATCCGCATTAGTAAATATAAAATGTTTTGTCCAATTACCGCTTGGTCCTGTTCTTGTTGCTAAACTAAGAAATGTTGATATATCTCTCCAAGTAACTCTACGTTTTAATTTACCATTTACAACTGTTTCGTTTCTATATTTTACTTGAACTGCAAAATAATTATTATCTTTAATTGCGATAAGGTCTATTCCATTATCTTGATTTGTAAATCCAAATTGTTGTTTTTGTTCAATAGCAATATCATTAAATAATATTACTTGTGTATATCCTTTTGCTAATAAATAATATTTAGCAAATATTTCAAAGAGAAATCCTTTTTGCTTAACTGTTCTTTGTTTTAGTTCTAACATACTTGAACATGATTTATTGTAAAAATCATTCAGATGTGTTTCAATATATTCAAATATATTATCATTTTTTGATATAGAACTATTTAAAATTTTAATAAGTTCTTTTTTAGCTTCTTGTTCGTTCATCTTTTTTCTTTATTCAAAAATAAAGAAAACTCAATTTATTAACGTTGACCAGGACCATCTTGTTTTAGGCAAGCTGCAATTTGGTTTCTGATTTGATCGTCTGCTATAATTGCTTTATTATTAATAAAAGTTTGAGAATTGATTTTAATTGTATTAAGATTCTTAATAAGATTATTAATATCAATTGGTTTTGTTTCAAAATGTTTAATTACTGGTTTATATTGTTGTGAATGTTTTTTAATTTCTTCTTCTATTTTCTTAATAACAATTTTTCTTTGTTCTTTATCTCCAGTTACTTTAACTCTATCTCCGTTCAAAAATTGAATATAAGAAATATTAGTATTTGGAGTTTCAGGAACACATTGTTTATTTACTATATCACATACTAATCCATTATCACATTGTAAATCTTTTTGTAAATCTTGTTGAGTATCATGTGACTCTAATATCATACATTTTTGCACTTGTACTTGTTGTTGTACTGGTGCTGGTGGTTGTACTTGAACAGGATTTCTTAAATTATTTAATTTATCGTTAATTTGATCAATCTTTTCTGAAGGCTTTACTAGTACTGCTTTATCATTTACAATGAGAGTATTTGGATTATCTGATTGTTCACAAGTATTATTATCTAAATTACAAGATTCATTATCATCACAACGTAAATCTTCGAATGCTACTTGTTCATTTTTCCATATATCTAATACATGACAAAAATGTTTACGTTCTTTTCTATTTAAATTTAATTGTCTAAGTTGATTTCTTAATTTTTCTATTTCATCTTGATATTCTTTTTCTTTGATATTAGCTTGTTGTACTTCTTGTACAATTTGTACCGGTTGACCATTAAAATTCATACGTTGGAAGTCTTCTAAGTTCTTATTTAATTTATCTTCTAGTTCTTGTAATTTAACTTTATAATTATTAATATCATCTTCGTATTGTTTTCTAACTAGTAATTCTTGTTGTTCTAATGATACTATCTTATTAAATAATTCTTGCATTATCGCATCTTTGTCATTTGCATTTGATAAGTCAATATTATTAGTTTTTATTAAATTCTTAATTTGAATTGGTAAAGAGTCTATTAATTTTTTATGCTGTTCTTCTTGCATTTTTAATTTATTTTCAAGTTCTTTAATTTTTTGTTCTTGAATTTTGACAATATTTTGATTATCTAATTGTAATCTAGTTTTAATATTTTCAATAGTATTTAAAATATTTGAACGTTCATCATCAGATATATAACCTATTTCTACAATCCCATTTTCTACATTACAACGTCTATTCTTAAATTGCACTAATTTTTCACATTCATTAATTGGAATATCTGCAATCATCCATTTAACTTCATCTTCTAAATTTTGCGGTTGGTCCTGTTGTTCTTCCATATGTTGTTGTTGTTGTTGTACTTGTTCTTTGAATAATCTCATTTCATCTAAATACTTGGTATAATTTATATCTTCTTCACAATATCCTTCTGTTAAACCCTGAGCTCTATTAGATTTTGTCCATTTATATGGTGGATCTGGTAAGCAATTTCTTGCGAGATTTAGTCTTTCACCTTCTTTATTAACAGCATTTTTTGGTAATCTTTTATAATCTGCTACTCTTATTGGTTCTTGTAAAAACTTTTTAGGTTGAACTGCTTCAGGTTGAACTACTTCAGGTTGAACTACTTCAGGTTTGTTAATAGTGTCCTGAACTTGCTCTTTCCTAATAAATAATTTAGGTTTAGCACTTGATGGTTGAGGATTAATGATAGGTTGAGCTACTTCAGGTTTATTTTTAAGATAAACTTCAAGTTGTGAATCGAATTTTTTAATATAAACACTTGTTTCGCCTAAAGCTTTATTTGTACGTGGATTAAATAATGGTTTTTTGTTAGTTCGCAAGTCTTTCCATATTTCTAACTCATCATTAGTTAATGAAGGTACACTCATTTAATTATATAAAATGATTTTAATTTTAAATTAATGAGAATGAATTAATTTTTCATTTTTTACATTTAATTATAATTTAAACTACTAAATATTTATTATTAAAATGTCTAACTTAACAGAAAGTAGAGAATTTTTCTTTCGTAAATCTTCTGAATATAATTATCCAAATAGTAGTTTATTGAAAGTTCTTGAAATTAAAAAACCAAAAGATATAAAATGGATAAAACTTTATATTAATGGAAAAGAAATACAATGCACTGATACAAATAAACACGGTGTTGTTTCATGGAATTTTGAAAAAATAAGAGAAGAATATCGCGATGTTCTAGGTATGACACCTGAAGAAAATACTAAATTATGTCTTGAAACTCTTTTTGAAATGTGTAATATAAGAGGAAGAGATCATTATCTTACATTAGAATCAAAATATATTGATTCTGCTATATTCACAGCAGAATTTGAAATGTTTGGTATCGTGTTATTCAATCAATTTGGAAAACCTATAGATCCTGAAAATGGACCTGAAAAAATTGAAGCAAAAGAAATTGTTTATGTTTCTGATGTACACAAAGAGACATATGGTGATAGATTAGGAAAAGAACATGAATCAAAATTTTTTAAATAAGTCTTATTATTTACAAATAAGACTTTATACTAAACTTATACAAGAGTAAAATGTCTAATATCTAATTTTATTTTATGCATTAAACCACTATTAGCATGCATTAATAATTTTTCCATACATTGCAAACGCATATATAAGTATCCTTCGTTAATATCATTAGCATTTTTACTTGTGAGATGAATCATATCTGTATTATCGTCACATGAACTAATTGCTTCACTCAAATTTTGATATAATAAATCATGAATATCAACTTGATCATCAAATATAATTAATGCATTTTTTCTTTGCATTAAAAATTGATAAGCAACTTTTAATAACCATTGTGTATCACTTAATTCAAACTGAATAGCTGAAATATCTTTAAAACTTTGATTTCTTAAATTAATCAATTTTTTATCATTAATCTCGTTTTTAGGTTCTATGTTAACTTTAGTATGAAGACCAACACTTATGTTTGAAATTTCAACTATTGATGAAATTCTATTATCAGCATTATAAATACCAGTAAGTATTCTGTTTGAAGATTCTTTTATAAATTGCAATTTATTATTCCAAGGATCATTAGCTATGGTTTCAACTATTGTTGATATATCTTTATCTATATCTCCTTCTAGTTCATGAAAACTGTCTTTTGAAAAATATCTTTTTGCATTTGGAGCACCTAAATAAAATGTATAACACTCTCTTAAAAATCCATCATATAATTTTTCTGTTATATAGTTATCAATTCTATTATTTTCTGCAGTAAAATGATAAGTAAACTCATCCAGAGCAATGTCTTTTTTATATCTTGGAAGTTCTCCATAATAATTTTTAAATCCTAGTTCTTTACATTGTCCCCATATTTTTAGCTCAAATCCTAATTTATCGTTACATGCAAGATCATCAAGCTTTTTAGCTATATCTATTCTATAACGTTGTCCAGGATCTGTTGTCTTGCTACTTACAATTATTGATAATCCTTTTTTACGTTGAGATGGAATAGCTTGTTTTAAATCGACATGGGGTTCAATAAAATTTAAATGATGTTTGTGGCAACCATAAAATAAAAATCTATCTTTAAAATTATCTAACCAAGTTTGATATTGTTTTTCGCCATACGGTTCCATCATAAAATAGATAGTTTTTTCAGGAGCAAATTGACCATAATACATGTTAATAATCATAAAATAATCTATATTATCATTTACTAGTTCGTGTTTTGAAAATAAACGTCCAAAATCTTGAATTAGCTGAGAACTATCATGACTAAAATTCCAATTTGGTTTAATACGATAAGACACATTAAATGTATTACCATTTACTATTCTTCTTAATGCAATTCTACCGTAATTTATATTAGACCCTTTGAAAACAATATTTTCTTTGTTAAAAATATCAGCAACACTAGGACTACCTTTTCTAATTAAAAAATTTATAAACTGTTCCCAGTCTTTAACATTTTTTGAAATATTAAATGAATAACTTGTAGGAAGTCCTGGTTCAGTTGTTATTGTTTTGAAATCAACACTTATATTCGAGTGTAAAATTCCAGGAAAAGTATAAGCAGTATTTTCTTCTACAGTTAATAATATAAAAAACCCATTAACGACAAGATTATGTGCAAGTTCATTAATAGAGTTTATATAGGTAAAAGTATTGATATTATTTGTTGAAAGTAAAGTTGATACTTTTTGAGAAATATCAGATTTGACAGCAATAGATATTTTAAAACCATACTCAGTTAGAGCTTTAATAGCTATAGCATATCCAGCAAAATATTTCTCGTTAGTGAAATGAATAACTCCACCAAAACTCATTTATTTAAGATAATTTGCTTCTTTAAAATAGGATTATATTTAGAAATAAATAAAAAAATATTGATAATTATAAATATGTTTGTACAGAGTTTTGCAAATATTTCGAATGAAATGATTACTCAAGATTGTAAAAAAATAAATGTATTGTTGGATCTTGATAATACTATTATTAATGCACTTGATATTGATGAGTTGAAATATATCAACGAAACCTACCAATCTCATTTTGAATTTAATGACATGAATAACTCTAAAGGTGAAGTTGAATATAGAGTTTTTGCTAGACCACATCTTCAAACTTTTTTGGATTTTTTATTTCAAAATTTTAATGTAAGTATATGGACAGCAGCAGAAAGTGATTATGCATTATTCATTGTTGATAAGTTTATCAAGAAAAATAATCCAAATAGAAAAATCAACATGATAATGTACAGATATCATGTAACAATGGCAGAATCTAAATATGGAGAGGGAAGAATTAAAGATCTAAATTTTATTTGGGAATATCTCAAAGAATATAACTACTATCCATGTAATACACTAATAGTAGATGACTTACCTGATGTGCAACTTACAAATCCTTTAAATACTATTAGATTGCATCCATTCGATATGTTGACAGATGACGGAATAAACTTAGAGGCGTTATCTGACAATACTTTAATTAAAATTATTAATTTTTTAACAAAAGTAAAAGAAAATTATGAGCAATACGGATGTGGTTTATATATTAAAAATATTGCACAATTGTATGTTCCTATTCTAAAAAAACAATTATTTATTGAATAAATTATTTAAAATATTATGTTAAATACAACAAACATTATCAAAATGAGTAATCAAAACTCCAAACCAAAGTACACAATTATAGATGATGGTCCTTTAAGAATGTTAGGTCAGAAAAATCCTAACGATATTCCTATGCAACGTGTAGAATCATTATCAACCGATACAAATTCAGTCAGAAAAGCAATTTCTGACTTATATAAAGATTTTGTAATGACCAAAACTCAAGCAGTAAATGGATTTGGTATTTATAAAGCATTAGTTGATTCGATGGCTAATCATGAAAATAAATATATTGTAGTAATTGTTCCAAGAGATAATACTCCACTTGGATCTCAAGTTTATCTAAAATCAATACCTTGGGTTTCATTTCAAACTAGAACTACTGGAAATATAAAATTGGAATTCTCAAACTTTATTCCAGAACCACAAACTTATCAAGTAAAACGTAATAATATTTTATTCGATAATATTTCATTAGCTACTGAAGACGATCATAAATATATTTATATTCCAGATCACTTACCATTAAGAGTCGAACTATTAAAATTATCTGAAAAAGATCAGTTTTCTCCAAACGCTAAGCTTATATCTGCAATAGAAACCTATCAATGTATTATTACTTTAGAATAAATTGAATTATTTATCAACATTTAACTAACTGTAAATTACAGTATGACTACTTTAGAAGTGTTATATGATCAAAGTGTGTCATATCATGACTTTAAAATCGTAATATATCAAGTTTATAAAAATAATCAAATATCAAAGTATGATTTATTACTTTTAACTAAACTTAAAAGTTTATTATTTTATGATGACGTGAATGACTTTGTATCTTTTATTTCATTATTTGCAAAATATATGAAAAAAAAGTATACTGAATTTACATTATTTGGTAAAAATATTTTTGAATACATATATGATCATAACTGTATTCATATATGCTGTCATCTACTATACGATAGAACATTCTTAATTGAATTCTTTAATTTAAAAGACACAATTTTTATTCAAAAAGTATTAGAACAAATGTTATATCAATTTGATGATTTAGAAATACGAAATCTTATAGCTTATATATTTATAAAATTCTTAGATCTTGATACTGATAAATGTAATGCATTCATTAATAAATTTATAAATACTTCTGATTCAATACTATTCAGACTTGGTTATAGAATTAATTTTGTTGATAATTATTTAGAATTTATAAAAATGTTTTAATATCCTTATTACAAATATAAAGATATTTATTCATCATCTTCGTTTTCTTCAACTACTCTATGTTTTTTATAGAGTAAAGTTACTATACGTTCTTTTGTAATTTTAACTGATTTACTATTTAGCAAGTCATCCATATCATCATCATCCATTTCTTTTACAATATTATCATTATATTCATACCATTTATCTTCGTTTTCATCTAATATATAAGATATATAATGTCCAGAACTTATATTATGAGATATATATTTTCCATAATGAGATATTATACCTATTAATTTATATTCGTAAAGTGGAGTTTTACCTAATATAATACCATAGTATATTTCACAATTAGCTTTTGGATTATTATTTTGTATAGATAAAATTAAGTATTCTGGTTTATCATAACTAATTTTACAGATCATTGTTTTATTTTCTTTATCATTTTGTTTACTACAATTATCGCATCTTAACGAGACTTCAGTTTTTAAACTGTCTCTCATTGCATTTGTAATATTAGTATTTTCGTTAACATATATAGTAAGAGCATTTTCTACTTTTTCATTGATATGAATATGTTTACATGTTGGACATGTTTTTGAGTATTTACAGTTAAAACGATATTTTTCTCTTAACTCTGTATTATTATTATCTAATAACTTATCAAGACAATAAGTAAGAAAATAATTAGCATCGCATTGTTCTGTTTCTGATATACCAACAAGTTCGCAATATTCTTTTCTTATCGTTTTTACTAACTCATGTATATAAGTTAAATTTTCATATTGCAAATATAATAGTTCTAATAATCCATTAGATTTTAGTAATTGAAAAACGGAATTAATATAACAAGAATTGATATAGTTTGGTATTCCTATTTTTCTACTTAGAATATCAGTTATTGGTACATTTGCAATAATTTCTGACTCTGAGTCTGTATCAGATTCGGACTTTTCTGTTTTTGTGATTTTTTTATGAAAAAGTTCTAAATGTTTCATATATACTTCATGATAGTTAAATTTTTTATCGCAATATTCGCATTTATATTTTTTTTCATCTTCTAAATTATATCTAATCATATCAGAGTTACATTCTCTACATTCTTGTACTTTTTCATCGCATTCCATGCATATGCAATTTTTGCAATTTTCATTTGAACAAATATATGAAAATGTATTTGAATACATTTCGCATTTTTGACATTTTCCAATCATTTTTGTATTATTAAAATTATCGTTTAAAATTCATTTTATACCTTTTTCATCTCTTTGAAATTTTCTGCTGTTTGTTTTGCAAAATTTGGTTGTTCTTCTAATTTGAGACCACATGTTTCTGCCCATTGTAGTTGCTCTTTAGCATACATATTACTTAATGACTGTATTAAAGCAATACCTTTCTTTTGTTGACCGAGAATTAAAGATTCCCACCCAACTTGTCCACATATATTGAAGTCTTTCGGATCTATTTCCTTTAAATAAGGAAATACTTTTAATTCATTAAATAAGTTTTGTTTACAGTCAACAGTCATTTGTCTATAAGGTTCAGTTTTAGTCTTATAAAGACAAGATAGAAACAAAACTATCGCTATACATAAAAGAACGATGTTAATCTTGTATAATGTTTCTAAATCCATTTATTATTACGAATTTAAAAAAAAAATTAATATTTAATAAATAATATGAATAATGTTGTAACTGATATTACTGCAATTAAATCTGATAAACGTTCGCCTATAAGAAAAAGATCGCAAAGAAAAAAATCAAACGCAAAAACTGATAATATTATACTAGAACGTTTAGATAACTCTAAAGACAAAAAACCAAAACGTAGTAAAGTACGTCACTCGTTATTAACAGCACCAAAAAAATCCATTTTAAAAAAAGATTTATCAAGACCAATTTCTAATAAAAAAGTAAGTTTCAATAAGCGTTTAGAAAAAATCAAACACATACCAATAGTTAAAAAAACAAAAGAAGAAATTGAAAGAGATGAAAGAGAACAAGCAGATAGAGAAAGAAGAGTGGATGAAGAAGATCGCTTAGAAAAAGAACGTAAAAAAATGGAAGAATATCAAAGACGTGTAGAACAACAAAAAGTATCATCTGCAATGTCAATCGATGATTACATGAATCAAATAATAAATTAATTTCTTATTTATAAACAAATGGAAAATTGTAAAATAATTACTATAATTTCTGTATTTATTATTTTTTATTTGTATCATATTTTGCAAAAGAAAGATTCGTTGATATCGCAAAAAGAAAGAGATATCATAATCTTACTTGATAAATTAAAATACAACAGTTCAGTTAACCTATCAAACATTATCAAACAACAAAATAAACTTTCTAATACTTTAAACTCAATAAACGATTCATTATCAAAACTAGAAGAAAATAAAGACACGTTACATAATAATACTTTAACTGATATAACATCTACATTAAATTTAACAAGTAGTCATGTAACTGATTTGTTTAATTTATGGGTTCAAAGTACAGATACATTATTTGCATGTGATCAGAAATTGAAACAAGCGGAAGATACAATATCTAACTATGAGTTAAATTCATTTCATCTAGGAACATATGATTCACAAGATGTTTACCAAGTAAATGATCCGCAATTTAAAATAGATATACTAAAACAAAAAGAACTAATTAATGATCAAAATTTAACCAATATTAAAAATAATTGCCCTTTAATTTTTATAGTCAAAAAAAATATGATGACTGATCCAATTATAACATCAATAATTAAAAGAAAAATCAAGGAAGAATTTAGACTAATAAATAAGTATGTTATACGCAAAGTAGATATTAAAAAAATCATACCTTTTTCCGAATGTTTTTTTCTTATTGGAAAAGCGTTATTAAATTTAAAAACAAATGAAATTATCAATATAGATTCAAACAATGAGCTTTATAATATGTTATGAGATTACATTACATGATGTAATGTAATTAAATATACTCTATTATTATACGTATTATATCTTTAATAACATGATTTTTAAAGATCATACTAAATTTGCAAATGACTCCATTCAAAACTTCTTGATTACAATAATATATAACAGTATTATTAGAAAATTCTTTTGAATATTTAAGAATTTTATTCACATCTTGATAAAATAAAATAAGATTATCGTCTTTAGGTTTATATTTATCTAATAAATTAATATTATATCTAGATTGTATATCAGCAATTTCTTTATAATTTACATTAGAATTATATATATTATAATGATTTTTCAATCTATTTAATATATTAATAATTCTTAGATGATTATCTTTCTGTAAGTAACGATTCAATTTTAAACTGAATAATTCTAACGGATTGATAATAATTTTATCATATTCTATGAATTTTAGATCACTATCTAATATTGTTTCAATTAAATATAAATAATCATTATTATAAATTGGAGTGAATTTATCAATTGATTTTTTAAGTATCAATGAACCAAAAAAATCATAATGTTTAAACTTATCAATACATGCGAGTGTATATACAACTGTTGATAAGTCAATTAATGATAATACATTAAATATGTCAATTGCATATTTTTTTGTAATATAGTTGAAAAACCCAAAAAAATTAGGATTATCGCTACAGTATTTAAATGTATCTAGAATGTACGTTTCTTTATTATTGTACAAATCTAAATTTTTAAATATTGAATCAAATAGTTTTGATGATATACTTTCATCTTTTAGAAAGAGCCCATGTATAAAAAATTTAAATACGTTTACTTTTTTTAAAATGTCAAATTTAGTTATAAGTTGAATAATCATATTATCATTTCCATGATTTAAAAATGCATATATTATTTTTTCTGATAATATATTAGGCCAATTGTAATATTTTATAATATTATAAATCACGAAAAAATCTTTAAATGTTTTAATTTTATCACAATATTTACTAAGCATGTCTTCGTCTATTAGATTTTGTAAAGTTATATTATTTTCAGAAATATACTGTTTAATATCATTAAACTCATTAAGCTGTAGAATATTATGCGAAATAGACATTTTATCTAATTATTAAAAATTATATTTTTTCATTTTATTTTAATAAATGTATTGGTTAATTCCTATAATTACTGCAGGAGCTTATGTTTCCTTTAAAACAAGTATACCGGTGTTTTATACAAAAACACAAACATCTGATTTTTTTAGAAAAGATCCTGATGGTTATGTTGAAATGATGACTTTACTTGACGTTAAAGCACAAGGTGCAAAGAGCAAACTAGATTTTATAAATAAAATTTGTAATGCTGCAGATAACTTTACAATTAAAGAAAAAGCTTTACTTGTTAGAGCTTGTACAAATGCAGATTATTTTTTCAAAAACGAAATGCCAGATATAGAAGGCATTGACAAAAATATAATTGTCAAAATACCATGGAAACTAACCCTAACTAGAGGAAAAGCAAACGAAGAAGGTTTACCGCATACTAGACAAGACCTTATTTTTCTTTCAGACCAAGTATTAAAACTAAGTCTGGATATGATAACAAGAACAATGATACATGAAAAAATTCATGTATATGAAAGACTTTATCCACACTTAATACAAAAATGGATGAATAGCGAAGGATATATTCGTCATAGAAGACTTAACGATTTGCCATATGCTAGAAGTAATCCTGACGTAGATGGATGGACTTATATTGATCCAAAAGGTTCAGAAACTGTTGTTAATTATAGAACTGATAATCCTACTTCTATAGATGATGTATACTATCCACATGATGATCATCCCAATTCAGAACATCCTTATGAAACAATTGCATACAGAATAGATGCAATATATGGACAAATTAAAAAAATGATTCATTAATCTGCTTCTTCATCTGCATTATCAGTAGCATCTGCATCAATCATTTCTCTACTTTTAATATATATTGTCAAATCACCTAAATTTCCAGCTCTCATTTTAATTTTCATTGGAAATACAGGATGAATATAAACTTGTACGTTAGAATTTGGACTAGCACCTGCACATTTTGTTAATCCTGTTATATAATTTGTTGTAAATGTTTGTATCACAGGAGTTTCGTTTGATTCATTCGGATCTCCAACACATGTATCGCATGTAAACATATCTTGCCCTTCACAAAAAAATCTAATAAAACCTGGTTTACTAGAAACAGTAACAAAACGACCTTTATTATGTAAAATTTTCAAATTTTGAAATTCTTTACTTGTCATATTAACTGGATTACTATAACCTTCGTTTAATCTAAAATCTTCTGGTCTTGCATGGTTAATACGAACAGTATTGGTTGTTTTATTATTATTCTCATCTGCTAATTCAGTGGTAATACATAAAAAATTAGGATTTGCTTCTGTAATATATAATGTAATTGTGTTTTTCTTTTTAATATTTCTTAACATTTTATAAAAATGACTTGAATTAACAGTAAAACTTTGTGGTTTAGTACATATATAACTTGTAAAATATTCCTTATACAAAGCGATATCAATTAATTGTTCCATTCTTATATCGCTTTGTGTTAAAAATATTCCTTTATCGGTTATTTTAAAAGGTGCAAAACGAATTGTGTTTTGTAATAATTCACCAAATATTTTTATAACATGAGCTTCTTTAGTTTTAGCACGAAAAATATATTCATCTTGATTTTGCATTTTATTATTTATAAACTAATGTTTAAATAGGAAATCTATGTAGTCTCTTAACCTTTGATTTTCTATTATTTTTTTTATTTTTATACTATTTTCATTATATTAAATAATGAATTCTGATCTTTCTAATGTTTGTTATATTAAATCTAAAGATATAAAATCATTGAGCTCATGTACCCGAATAAACTACATGGGTTCCAAATTAAAATTATTGGATTGGTTATTAGAATTAATTACTAAACGAATTGATTTAAATAAAGATACATTATTTGGAGATTTATTTGCTGGTTCCGGTATTGTATCTTTATTTCTAAGATTAAATAATATTCCAGTTATATCTAACGATTCAGAATATTATAGCTATATTTTAAATTATGCATTCACATTATGTAGTTATAATACAAATATTGGAAATATAATTAATGAAATTAATAACTCATTTGAAAATAAACTACATGTTAATACTGTAGATATAATCACTAGAGAATTTAGTCCTTATAATAATTGTGAACGCATGTATTTCACTACTGATAATGCACAACGTATCGACTATACAAAAAAATATCTTAGTACTCTAAACTTAACAGATAACGATTATTATTTCCTTATGGCTAGTTTAATTACATCTGCAGATCTATTTGCAAATTCTACTTCAATGTATACAAGTTATCTTAAAAGTTTCAAAAAAAACGCACTAAAATCATTAATATTAAAACCTATACATCAAATTACAAATAAATCAATGACAAAATCAAACGTTTATAACCATAATATACTTGATTCAAATATTACTAATTTACAATTTGACGTAGTATATTTAGATCCGCCTTATAATGAACGTCAATATTCTAAATACTATTTTCCATTAAATATTATAGCTTATAAGTCATACGACAGTTTAGAATTAAAAGGAAAAACAGGCATACCAAATAATTGTTTTTTATCTAGTTTTTGTAAAAAGAAAAATGTAAAAGAATCATTTGAAAACCTTATTAGTTCACTGAAAACAAAATGGATATTTATATCTTATAATAACGAAAGCATCATTAGCAAAAACGATATGATAATTATTTTAGAAAAATATGGAAGTGTTGAGATAGAAGAACTAGATTATAAAAGATTTAAATCAGCAAATATTAATGTTGAAACGAATGTTGTTGAATATTTATTTTGTGTGAAAATTTATCAAAAATGAAATTTAACAAGTATTTTTTTTATTATAAATGTCTGACGTCATATTTCAAACAATAAAATATTTAGGCAGTCACATGCCACTTGAAAAAACATTAGAAGAGAGTATAAAAAAATCATGTGATAATGGTTGTTATTGTGCTCAATTTTTTTTAGGAAATCCTTATTCTATAAATAGAAGATCATTTACAAAGCAAGATATTGATAATGCCAACGTTTTTATTAAAAGGTCAAATATTGATATATTTAGTCATTTGCCTTATGTTTATAATCTTGCGGGTAATGCAACTAAAAATAAAATTGCTTGGAATAACGATAAAGAAACTGATGATTATTTAAATTTATGTATTGATTCAATCACAAAGGAAATAGATCAATTAGATAAATTAGTTTGTAAAAATAAAGGATGTGTACTACATATTGGATCTTGCAAAGACGTGGATAAAGGACTTGAAGCAGTTGCTACTAGTATTAATAAAATAAACTTTAGTGGTAATACTCCACTAATATTAGAGACAATGGTAGGTAATGGATCGAAATTAGGATGCACGTTCGATCAACTAGCAAAAGTATACTCGTTAGTTGATAATAAAGAAAACGTTAAATTTTGTATAGATACATGTCATATATTTGCACAAGGTTTATATGATTTTAAGACAACTAATTCAGTTGATAAAATGTTAGAAGACTTTGATAGAACATTAGGACTTAAAAATCTTGCATGTGTTCATCTAAATGATAGTATTTTTGATTTTGGAGAAAAGAAAGATAGACATCAATTAATATCCAAAGGATACTGTTTTAAAGACAAAAATATTTTAGAATATACAGTATCAAAATTTCAGTCTCTAGATGTTCCAATGATACTTGAAACTGAACCACAAGATGTTAGAAATGTTATAGATTTATTAACGAATTAAATCATTAGTTAAAGAGTATTCCATTTATTAGAAATGGAATCATTAAATCCTTTCAATAACGATAGAAAATCTGATTATGGAGAACTAGCAGATATTAACGAAACTCCACAATTATTAGTTGACGATCTATCTCAAACAATAGGAACTCTTTCTAGTATGCCTTCAAAATTTTGTAATATTAAAACTTCTGAAATGGGAACTACTGTAGTTTCAAAAGGTGATATTCATCCATTTAAAAAATTAGAAGATATTGCACTTAATAATGAAAATTTTGATAAAAGATGTCAATCTATTCGTTACATGTGTGCTATTCCATATAAAGATTCTATAAGTATCATAACTGACTGTTGTAAAAAAATATTAGGTGATTCCACTATTGATATTTATGATAGATGGATATTTTTCAGTAATAACGATGGAATGTTTAAATTGAATGATCATGTAGTATATAATTTGCATAAATTTTGGTTTCAAAATATAAATTGTCCATTTGAATTAAAAATATTGAATTGTAGATATATTTTAACAAATCATCATAGAACAGATGATCATTTCTATGACGCATTAGATTATATATTAGACATAGCAAATGATTCGCATGAATCACAGCGTTCTAGGGCAGAAGCTGCTGATGTTTTAATAACATGTGGAGAACCAGATGAAATTAAATTTGGTTATCAGATTTTGGATAGTCTTGATTCTCATGGAATTTATGAAAATAGTGAAAATGCGCATAAGATTGATTATAGAGATATAATTAGAGCTCTTCAAAAAAGATATAAGTCTAATATTATTAATTTAGATATTATATTTGATCTTTGCAAAAATATTCAACATGAGACATTACAAAAATATGTCATGCGATTAATGACTGATCCAACAAAATATGATACAATTACTTTGCATGACATTGCAAGATTTATTTTAAGTTTTATATTAGAGTCTCAATACAAAGACGCATTGATAAAACGTTTGGAAGAAGAAATCATTGAATCTATAGATACATGTAGTACAGGATATATTACTCGTTTATTAAATATAATCCAAGGTTTTGAAGATAGCGAAGAACTAAGATTAAAAATTCCAATAGAAGAAGAAATTAGAGCGATATATTATTCTAAGATAAATAAATCATTAGAAGAATTAAATGTTAATACTAGAGATTTAATTATGAATGAGTTGAGCAATGGAAACATGAGACCATTAACAGATTTTATGTTTTATTACGGGCCAGAAGAAGAAATGTGGGAAGATTACAAAAGTATTATTTCTGAAGAAAAATGGGATAAAATTATTAAAGAAATAAGAAATGCATACATTGGAAATCAAGTTTAAAAATCTTTTCTATTTCTAAAGGTAAATGAATAAAGAGTTAGAGTTCAAATTTGAAGATTTCTTTCCTTATTATGAAACAGATAAAGATCTTTATCTAAATATTGCAAAGAAACGTGAATATAATGAATTAGCTCTCCAAGATGTTGAAGAATTTCCAAATATCGGGTTTAATAAACCACAAAAATTCATGTCAAGATTTATCAATAAAAATACCCCTTATGACAGTATGTTAGTTTATCACGAACCAGGTACAGGTAAATGTGTTATGCCTGATACTGAAGTTACTCTATATAATATGACTACATGTAAGATTAAAGATTTATTTGACGAAATGAATATTGTTAAAAAAGACGAAGATGGTGGAGAATGGTGTAAAACTTCAAAACAAGTTATATGTTATAATCCTAATACAAAAAGTTTTACAATTTCTAAAATAAATCATGTATATCGTCAGCCTATAAATGAAAAAATATTACGTTATTTTACATCAAATAATATAAAACTTGATTGTACGAAAGCTCATAAACTTTTATTAGAAGATGGTCATTTTAAAAATGATTGTACCATTAACGATAAAATAGTAACTATGAAAGGTTATGATACGATAGTAGATGTTAAAGAATATTTATATGAAGGTTTCGTTTATGACTTAGAAGTAGATATTCATCATACATATATTGCTAACGGAATTGTAACCCATAATACATGTCTTAGTATTGCAGTTGCAGAATTTGCATTAAAAAACGAAGATTCTATAATGGATAAAATTTTTATAGTTACTAAAGATACATTAAAAGGTTCATTCGAAGAAGATTTAAAATCTATATGTAATAGTTATAAATATAAATTAACTGAAGAACAACGTAAAAATAAAGATGATAAAACGATTGGCAAGATGGAAAAAAATCTTATTAAAAAAGATTATTCAATTATGAGTTATACTGAATTTGCAAAAAAAGCAAATGTAGCTACAGACGATATACTTCATCAATTATTTGATAATAGTTATATATTCATAGATGAAGTACATAATCTAAATACTAATTCATTAGACAGAGCAGAAAATGCAAATAATGAAGCAGTTAAAAGAGCAACTGTTGAATCAAATTTAAAATCAATATTAAACGTTGTTAAAAAGGTAAGAGGAAGTAGAATAATATTATTATCAGGTACTCCTATTACAGATAGAGTATCAGAAATTGTAACTATTTTGAAACTATTAAATAAGGATTCGATTGATTTAGATAAATCAACATTTGAGAAAAATTGGTTAGATCCTGTAACTAACAAATTAAGAGATGATAGACGTATTGAATTTATAAAAAAATATTTATATGGTAAAGTAAGTTATTTAAGACAACCAATCAGTGCTGTTAAAATAACAGAAGATACTAATATAAATGAGAATCCTGATTTTGATTTGATAAATAGTAATGAATTATACAAATTAAACTATATAAAGACAATAGGACTATTAATGGATAAGTTTCAAGGTGAGTCATTTGAAGAAGCATATACTAAAGACTCGCGAAACAAAAAAGGAAATGAAGATGGTGAAGATGAAGATGGTGAAGATGAAGATGATGGTAAGAAGAAAGGTATATGGAAACATGCAAATGTAGCTTCCAATATTGTAAATACTGATGGTAGTTATGAAGATTTTGAAAAAGAGAATCTTGAAATCATTAGAATAACTGAAGCAAAAGATGCTAGAATTAAGAATGTTAAACTCAAGCAAAATAGCAGTATTAAAAGATTTTTACAAGGAAATCTAGAGAAACTTAAACAATTAAGTATCAAATTTTACTATATCATAAAAAGTATAAAAGAATCGAATGGACAAAAAATATTTATTTTTTCAGATAAAGTCACTGGTGGTGGAGTTCTTATGTTAGCTGCTTTGTTGAATGAATTTGGATTAGAAAAAATAAATGCTGATGATATTGATAGTAAGAAAAAACTGGAAAATAAGCCAAGATATGCAATTTTTACACAAGCAACGTCAACTAATCAAGAAATCAATAAAATATTAAATTTTTGTAATGATAAGAATGAAAATCTATATGGAGAAAAATTACAAGTTATTATCGGATCTGAAAAAATATCAGAAGGTTTTAATATTAAACATATAAGAAAAGTATTTATTTTAAAGTCTATGTGGAATTTACCACGTTTAGATCAAGCATTGTATAGAGCTATCAGAAGTAAAGGACATGATGATTTGCCTTTGGAAAAACGTACTCTTGATATATATCGTTTGGCATCATATTGGAAAGATAATAAAAATAAAATATATTCGTTGGATTATTATATGTATCATAAATCTGAAATAAAAGACATAAAAGTAAAAAGTATTGAACGTTTATTAAAAGAAGCTGCTGTAGATTGTAGTAATAATATTAAACAAAATATGTCTATTAAAGGTGTTGATAATACTCGTTATTGTGATTATCAAAGTTGTCAGTATAAATGTTATGGATTAGATGATAAGTACATGGTTAAACGTGATAATTCTGATTTATACTACTTTTCTATTCCGTCTCAAGAATGGGATTTTACGACATATAATTTATACTATGCAGAAACAGAAATTTCAGATATCATTTCAAGAATAAAAATACTTTTTAGAAATAAGATGACGTTGCATTTTTCTGATATCTTACAATATATAAATCAGATTAATCCAATTGTTATTGCAAGAGCTTTAACTAAAATCATATACGAGAATGAACAAATTACAAATAAATTTGGTTTTATAAATTATCTACGTGAAGATAATAATTATTATTTTTTGATTGATGATCCAATGGGGTATGTCAAATCAAGTATGACATATTATGCTTCAAATCCAATTATAGAAACTGTAAGTGACATGAATAATTCTTTGAGAATTGCAAATGCTAATATATTAAGTAAAATAATTGCAAAATTAGATGTTATGTCTAAGTCAAATAAAACTGATGATGAAAAAATTAAAAATATAACAATAAGTTTAAATAAAATATCACCAAAATTGGCGTTAGACTTTTATATAAATTCATTAAAAACACCTGAAAATGAACTATCAACTTTAGGTAAATATTTAAAAAGAATTATAACAAAAAATATTTCTGATGCTATTAGACTACAAGACAATCAAGACATTAGGGTTTATTCAATTACTCTTAATGAAAAATTATATTATATAGATGTAAATACAAATACATTAATTACTAATATAAAAGTTAAAGTGACTGAGGAAAAAATGCAAATGTTTGAATATTTTGAATACTATGCAAATTCAGTATCAGATAAAACATTATCAATAATTAAATATGTTAAACAGGAAGGTAAAATTGATTTGAGAATTGCAGATAAACAAGGTACTGCATGTGGTACAGGATTATATAGTGTACGTAGATTATATGAATTAATAATGGAGATGTCTTATAAAGGATCAACATACAAAGGATATAAAAGTATTATAACTTGGAGTGCTGATTTAAAACTTGATGATAAGTTTAAAAATGCAAATGGACAAATAGTTCCAAATAGTAATGAATATAATACTACAAATTTAGTTGATATGGATAAAATGATAAGTGCAAAATCTCCATTATCAGATTTTTCATTATATTATGTAAGTATATATAAGAAAAATAAGATAATTGAAAAGTTATTAACATTTACAATGAATGAATTTTATATTACTTTAAAAACATATACTGAAAACTTAACAAGTACATATAAAAGAGCATTTGATACATTTTCAGGAAAACAGGAAAAAATGACAGAATATAATATACGTTATAACTTAAACTCCATATTTGAATCGTCTAATGCTGTAAATAATATCGTAACTAACATCAATAGTTTATATGAGAAGTTGATAACCGAAGATGAAAGAGAGACAGACTCAGTGATAAAAGCAAAGTTATTTGTAGAAAATGGTGAATTTATAAAAGTTGTTAATTTATTAACGTATGTAAGTTCTTATTCAAAAATTACAAATAAGAAGAATATATTATGTGGACTTTTGCAACAATGGTTTAATTCTATGGAATTAACAAAAGCAACTTCTAAATAATATATTTAAAGAAAAAATGAAAGAGTATAGTTATTTTATGACAAGAGTGAAAAGATGTGGTATAATATGTTTTCATTTTCATCCTAAAGACGGAGAAGTTAGAATATTAGTTGTTAAGGGTAGATCCACTGGAATTTATAGTCTTCCAAAAGGTCGTAAAAATTCAGACGAAGAATATGATATAGATTGTGCATTGAGAGAGTGTTACGAAGAAACAGGAATTGATTTCTCAAATAATTTAACAAATTGTACCGAAATATTAAGTATTAATAACAATTGTTATTTTTTAACGTACGTTGATAATATATGTTTTGGTAAAGTTATAGATACAAATGAAGTATCTGAAGTAATGTGGGCAAGACTATTATATCTCGAAAAAAATAAATGTAATAAAGATTTAAGAAAATTATTAAATAAACTTGATTATAATCCGTTAACGCCGGATTTGATTCAATTTGAAATAAATGAGCCTTAAAGATAATGGATATTAGAATAAAATGTTTAAAAGAAGTCCAGATCGTGGTAAATCTCTTGGAAATAAAAAAACTCCAATAGATAAATTAAGTACAAGAAAAAACAATAAAAAACAAAGTGAAAATATTGATTTTTTAGATAATACTGAAAATGACAACTTTATTGAAGAATCTGAACAAAAACCTATTCAAAAAAACTTTTTCACTACAAATAAAGATAAAAGGGCAGATTTTGTTGAAAAACCACAAATAATAGAGCAAGCAAATAGTTTCATACAAGATGAAGATACTGAAGAAAGAGATACTAGAGATATACAACAAGAGTCTGAAGAATCTGAATCAGTTATAAGTTCGCCGATTGAATCTCCAAGACCACAATTAGAAACACCAAGAGAAGAAGTTGTTCCTGTATTAAATTTTGCAGCAAAAAAATCAACTAGATCTTCTGTACAAGAACGTCAAGAAGTTATTCCTAGACAAACATCTAGACAAAATAGAGATGAAAGTTATTTAGTAAAACAACAATTACTAAAATTAGCTAAAAATACAAATATAAGTGTAAGTAGTGATATTGCTGATGTATTAGTGGAAATAATTCCAGATTTCGTAGAAAGAAGTTTAGTTAGAGTAATGAAAGATTCAAAAAATATAACAAGTGATAAAATCCAAGCATTAATTGGTCTTCACTTTGAAAATGAAGATGCTGAAATTGCTGAATCTCCTGTTATTAGTGGTACTGGATTCTCATTTTTAATTAAAAATATAATTACAAAACATGGATTTACAATGAGAAGAGATGCATATTTCTTATTACATTTATTTACTGAAGCAGTAATTATTAAAGTTATTACAGGAGCTGATATAATTTCTGAAGCTAATAAAAGAAATAGAGCATCAGCAAAAGATGTAAGTGTAGCTTATACAATTTACATGTTATAAAGTATACTTTTTGTTTTAAAAAGTATTTTTTTTTCTCCATAATTATAAATGGATTATAATTTACTAGCACTTGGATTATCATGTATAATTTTATTATATGTTATATACACACATAGAGAAAGATTTGTTCCACAAAATCCAATGGAACAGCTTGCTAAAGTCATGTATGGATTACAAATTCCAGATGACTGTACTCCAATAATGGAAGACTATTCCAAAAATCCAACAGATGAAAAATATGTTATGTTACTAAATTGTAAATCATCTCCTGAAAAAAATTTGAGAGTAAAACAAATAGCTGGAGTATTTATGAATAATCAACGCTAACTTTTTGTTTACATAATGGACAATGATTATGTTCTTTCATCCAGCTAAAAATACTATTTCCTTCTAGACAGTCTGATGGTTCAGCATGAAAATAATGTTTACAAGGTAATAATTTAACTATTTTTTGCCCAATATTGATGTCTTCTTGGCAAATAAGACATAATTCTTTTTGACTGCATGTTTCTATTGGTAGTTTATCTTGATTTAATACTGGTACATGTACTCTATCTTTTTTATAAAATTCGACTGAATCATGATCAAATTCATACATGCGTACAAGATATTCATGTAACTCGTTCATAGTAGGGTAGTTACCTTCTAAAGTTTTGAATTGCATTATAAATACAACTTGTTCGCAAGTAGGTATTATTTTTTGTTCGAACATATAGAAATTTAATAACTCTCTTAATTGAGTTTGCGAGTAAGTGAATCTGCATCTACATGGCTCTTGTAAAACTTGGTCTATGAGTTGATTTCTTGTTGGATATAATCCTAAATTTGAAAAATAATAATCTAAAATTTTATTTAATAGAAGAGTATTTACTACAACTGAATTTTGAGTCATTTCACGTCGTTCTTCTCGGTGATTTAGTTCTTCATATTCATCTAGTTCATCTAATTCTTCTTGTTCTTCTTGATGTTCTTCTTGATGTTCTTCTCGTTGTTCATTTTGACTTTGTTCATGCGTTTCATTCTGATTACATAATTTAAAAAAATGTTCTTGTGCCATAAGATATTCATTTAATGCATAATTCCAGTGTGGATCACGTCGTTCTCTATTAATTAAATTTATAGGAGAATGCTGCACAATATTTGAAATAATACTAACAACATTATCCAGATCATTTGAATGATCATAAGGAGTAAAGATTGAAGAAAGTGTGTTCGAATTTAAGAATATTCTATCAATAATATTTGTTCTGTTTAATGGAATATTTAATATATTATATGGATTTTGCGCAAAAGTTTGGTCTATTGAAAACATAAAGTTTTCAAGCAAATTATCCAAGTTATTAAAAGGTCCAGTTGAATTCATTATTTATTAAATACATATTTTAAAGTATTAAATTGAAAAATATCGATACTTTTTTGGAGATATAAAAGTTCATTTCTCATATTTAAAAGAATGGAGTTATTTAACTTTTTTCCTTTTCAATGGCAATATGAAGATATAGAATTAGATGATGATCCATCTCAATTGCAAACAGTTATTAGAATTTATGGATGGAATGAAAAAAATGAAAGTACTTATATAAGAGTTGAAGATTTTGAAATTCCTATTTGGATAGAACTACCAACAAATATTGAATGGCATAATGATAATTTAGAAATCTTGTTTAAAAGACTTCAAACTATTAATTTTGATAAGAAATTAGAAAATGCATTTAGTCCTGTAACTATTAGTTTCGTTCAAAAACAGAAATTATACTATGCGCATGTTTCAAAGAAAAGCGATGGTACATACGTACCTAAAACATTTCCATTTCTCATGATTACTTTTAGAAATATGAAAGGTGTTCAAAAAATGACATATCATTTAAAAAATAAAATTGATGTTGGATCGCTTGGTAAACTAGAACTTAAAGTTCATTGTCACGAATCGAGTATTACTCCAGTTTTAAAATTGTTTGCAACAAGAAAACTACCATCAAGTAACTGGATAAGATGTAAAGGAAAACGTCTAACAGAAGAAGATTGTACTAAGGAAACTTCAAGAAAACATGAATACGTTGTAAGCTATAAACATATGAAAAAACATCCTGATAGCGATAAACTTCCTATTGTTCATCCAAGAGTATTAAGTTTTGATTTGGAAGTTTATTCAAGTGATGATGGTATGCCTAAAGCTCATAGGCCTAGAGATAAAGTATTTATGGCTGGTTGTACAATGTCTTATATTGATGGAAAATCAGGAGAAAGAATACATAAAAAATATGTTCTTTTGATAGGTCAATGTGATCCTGTCCAAGATGTAGAGATTTTATCGTTTGCGAATGAAACAGCACTATATTTAGGATTTGCAAAATTTGTTAGAGATCAAGATCCAGACGTAATTATAGGATATAATATATTTGGTTTTGATTTAAAATATATGGAGTATAGATCTAGTAAAATATTATATTGTAATACAGATTTTTCACAATTAGGATGTATTAAAGGAAAGTGCTCTGAAGTTAAAAATATTTCTTGGGAATCTTCAGCATACGGAAAACAAGATCTCACTTATTATGATGCAGATGGAAGAATGTTCTTAGACCTATTACCTTACGTTATAAGAAATTATAAACTTGCAAATTATAGATTAGAAACAGTGTGTGATGAATTCTTAAAAACAAATAAAGATCCATTAAAAGCTAAAGACATCTTCAAAATTTATGAAAGTGGGAACCCAAAAGACATGGCCGTTGTAACACAATACTGTGCACAAGATACTTATGTTACTCTTTTACTTTTTGAAAAATTATTAGTATGGTTTGACTGTGTAGAAGCAGCTACAACAAATGGAGTACCTATGTTTTATTTGTATACAAAAGGTCAACAAATTAAAATGTATTCACAAGTTCTTACATATTGTGTTGAAAATAATATAGTTGTACAATCTGGTGCATATGTTACAAAAGATGATGAAGAATATGTTGGTGCTACTGTTACTCAACCAAAAGCTGGGTTATATAAAACTATTTTACCATTTGATTTTGCCAGTCTATATCCTTCTATTATTATGAGTCATAATATAGATTACTCAAAACTTATATTGGAAGATCCAAAACATCCAAATACAGAAATACCAGATGAAGATTGTCATATTTTTAAATGGGAAGAACATATAGGTTGTCCACATGATACAAGTGGGAAAAAAATAAAGAAGAAAAAAGATGGTTCTGAAAAAAGAATATGCGGTAATTACAGATATCGTTTCTTGAAGGCTGAACAGCGTGATGAAGATGGTAAACCATTAGGAATTAAAATAAGTGGAAAAGGAGTTATACCAACATTATTGGAAAATTTAATTAAAGCTAGAAAAGATACTCGTAAAATTATTGCTAAATACGAAGAAGTAATTGATGTATTACGTGAATATTTAGAAGGAAATAAAATTGATCCAACTGAGGAAGATAAAAAGAAATGTGATATTATAAAAGCTACATGTGATCTATCGTTAGATGATAGGATTTCAGCTTATAAAAAAGAATCAACACGTTTGAAAGAATTATGTCAGGTTTTAGATAAACGTCAACTTGCTTATAAAGTGTCAGCAAATAGTATGTATGGTGCTATGGGTGTTAAAAAAGGTTATTTGCCTTTTTTACCAGGAGCAATGGTAGTTACTTATACAGGTAGAGTAAGTATTGAAAAAGCTTCAAGATTTTTAGAAAATGACTGCGGAGGTCAAGTTGTTTATAATGATACGGATAGTGCATATACATATTTTCCACATTTAGAAAATAAAACAGCAAATTATATTTGGTCTTTTGCACACGATGTAGTAAAACGCGTTGCAAAAATTTTCCCACCACCAATGAAGTTAGAGTTTGAAGATAAAGTATATTTCAAATTTTTGATTTTAACAAAAAAACGTTATGTTGGCCAAACTATTGATGAAATTGGACGTGTAGATGAAAAAATGACTAAAAGGGGTATAGTATTGACACGTAGAGATAATTGCAGAGTATTAAGAGATATATATGAAAGATGTATATTATATATCTTAGATAATATTGAAGAACTAGTTAAACTTAAGACAATGGATAGAGATTTAATTTTACATAATCCTATTGTTAGTAAATTATTACAACTTATATATTGTGGTAAAGATAATGGACCGTATGGAGTACAAGATATGTTTACATGGTGTCCTGAGTATACATATAAAGATTTTGTTATTACAAAAGGATTGACTAGAGATAATTATAAAGGAAAACGCGAACCAGTTCATTCTTTTGTTGCAAACGTTATGAGATCTCGTGGTATAGATGTTCCGCAAGGTTCTCGTATAGAATATTTATTACTAGATCGTGGAACAGGATACGACAAAAAAATATTACAACAAGATAAAGCAGAAGATGTAGGCTATTTTCAAGAATATAAGAATTTTTTACGTATAGATTATTTGTTCTACCTAGAAAAACAGGTAGTAAAACCATTAGATGAATTGCTTAAAGTGACAATTTTCCATGAAGGATTAGTTAAGCAACATTTTAAAGATAGAGTGAATAAATCATATTTGATAAATCAAATTAAGATGATATATAGTCCAAATATAATTTATAAAGAATTATCTACATGGGAAAATTCAACATTATATGATTTTGTTTACGAAGAAGGTGGTATGCCAGAAAACTATGAATGGTTTTTTCGCAAAAAAGAAGTAAAAGATGAGATAAAACGTATTAGCAATCATTTAGAAAAAGAAATAGATCCAATATATCCACCATTATGTGATGTGTTCAAAAGTATGGTTTATACACATAATCCAAAAGTTATAATCTTAGGACAAGATCCGTATCATAACGAAGGTTCAGCTATGGGATTATCATTTTCAGTAAGAAGTGGTCAAAAAATAAATCCTTCCTTACAAAATATAATGAAAGAACTAGTTATAAATGGATTTAAAGTTGATACTGAAAATGGAGATTTATCTTCATGGGCATATCAAGGTGTATTATTATATAATACTGCATTAACAGTATTGGCAGGAAGACCAGAAAGTCATCTAAAAATATGGGCTAATTTTACAAATATGTTGATGAAAGAGTTAGGAAAAAGCAGTATTGGATTATTATGGGGATCCAAAGCAATTGCTTATCGTAACTATTTTGATAAGAGTATAAGTACAAGTCATCCAAGTCCATTTTCTGTTTCAAATCAATGTGGTGGTAGTCCAGCATTTGAAAAAAGTTTATGTTTTAAATCAGTTAATGAATTATTAAAAGATCCAATAAATTGGAATCTTATTTAAATTTCTTAATAAACTATTAAGAAAACTTAATTCCATAAATTTGCTGCTCTATAATGAGATGAAGATGCAATATTTGCTGATGGTTGTCTAAAACGTCTAGATCTATGATGATATACTATACGAGAAGAAGGTACTGGTTCTGCAGTACATGAGTTTAATAAGTTTCTAACATTAGTAGTATCTTGTGATCTATATGGTTCAACTAGATTTAATTCTCTATAAAGATTATCAATAAGTTTTTTGTCTTCTTCTGTTAAGTTTCCGTATTTATCTGGATGAACAGACATTGCTAATACTCTTGTTAATAACTTTTTAACATCATTAACATCTGCGCTTTGTATTAATCTTTTATATTGTGGTACAATTGAGAAAACTTTGTTAATTTTATCACATGAACTTAAGTTTGATAAAGATTGGAAATCATTTTCAGATCCTGCTAACTTTTTAACATGATTCAAAAATATTTTTGTTCTACAATCATCGTCTGCAAAGAAATCTTTAACTTGTTCTAATTTACCACATTTTTCCATCATTTCTTGATTAACTGCTGGAACTTCTTCACGT
>VFQS010000246.1_pt1 | contig 70289 bp, 84 predicted proteins | sample 3512361 | NCBI WGS metagenome assembly VFQS01 (sample SAMN10412375, study PRJNA504923) | tailings metagenome | isolation source: Relicate 1 Philex TSF3 active mining | place: Philippines | reverse complement strand
ACAAATACCTGCGCCGCGCCGCCATCGACTACGCCGTCACCACCGTGACCACCCTCGCCGGAGCTCGCGCCGCTGTGGAAGGGATTGCCGCGCTGCAGGGCCAACAGCTGCAGGTGAATGCCCTGCAGGACATTCACGGCTGAGGGGTTAGCCGCTCACCAATGGCTGGATCTGTGCGATCTCCTCAGCCAGCTCCCCGCTGGCGATCTCGGTGTCATAGGCCGCCTGAGCCCGCAGCCAATACCCAGGGCTCAGGCCAAGGAAACGGCAAAGGCGCAGGTCTGTATCAGCACTGATCGCACGCTGGCCCGAAACAATTTCGCTGATCCGAGAAGCAGGTACGCGGATCGCCTTGGCCAGCCGGTACTGGCTCACCCCAAGCGGTTCCAGAAACTCCTCATGGAGCAATTCGCCGGGAGTGATCGGAGTGAGGCGATGCATGGCTCTCATCAGTGGTAGTCAACGATTTCAACGGCCTCAGGCCCTGAATCCGCCCAGCTGAAGCAGAGGCGGAACTGGTCGTTGATGCGGATGCTGTGCTGCCCCGTGCGATCGCCCCGAAGCGCTTCCAGACGATTCCCCGGCGGAACCCGTAGATCCTCGAGTCGGCCGGCGATCTCCAATTGCCGGATCTTGCGCCGTGCCACGCGTTCGAAGGCCTGGAACCGCGGCACGGCCCACCCCTGTGCCAGTCGCTCGGTGTCGGGACATCGGAACGCGCGGATCAAAGCTTGATCTTAGTTCTGTCGCGCGGAAACATTCTTGATTCACCGTGCAGGCGGCTGGGGTGAACCGTGAGATCCATGTCTTCAATCGGCACGGCCCCCAGCAGAACGTCGTCGCCCATCACCAGGGCGCCCACGAAGCAGAGCCGATCGCCGAAGGCCGCTTTCACCGGTCCCACGTAGGGCACAGTCATCGAGCGGCCGTCGGCCACCGTTACCTCCCGCTCCGACTGCTGCTCCAGCCGCAGTTGCAAGGCCAGATGCTCGGGGATGCAGAGCATTAGCGCGCCTGTGTCTGCCAGGGCTGTGGTGCTGATCGGCTGCAGATCCGGTTCACGCGGATTGCTCAGTTCAATCCTGGCTTGGACGTACCCCATCCCTGATCCCCACCGCTGGAGAAACGCTATCCGCGCTGGGAGGCGCCACGCATCCGCGTGATCACGCAAGCCATCTCTCCTACCCTTGCCCCATGGAGTTGGTGTTGAACAACCTGCCCGAAGAGCTTCGGCCAGCGTTGACGCCGGTTCTCGAGCGTGTCATCGCGCACCTGCAACCAAAGGGTTTCTGGTTATATGGCAGTTGGGCGCGCGGTACTCAAAGTGCGAGCACCGATATCGATCTGTTGATTGAGGGTTTCGAGGGCGTACCTGTCTTGAAGGCCTACGACCAAGCCCTTGAGGTGATCGGAAACTGTCATTTGCCCGTGCAACCCTCGTTGCACCTCCGTCTCTTTTGGCGCGCCATGGCGATTCACCGTTCTGGCGATCGGTGAAGGCGGAGGCGAAGCCTCTCCTCGAGGGTTCGGTGTTCCCATGAGTCGTGAATCAGCACGTGCTCGCGCCTTGCTCTGGTGGCGTCAGGCCGCGGCGGATCTCAGAGCATCGGGCGTTCTCGCTGAGGCATGGGAGTGGAGCCACAGCTGTTTTCAAGCGCAGCAGGCAGCAGAACAATCCTTGAAGGCCTTGCTGGCTGACCGGGATCAGGATCTTCGTAGCCACTCTCTCGGCGCTGTGGGCTCCTCAGGCTCGCGCGCTCGACAAGCTCTATGCCCCAACCCGCTACCCCGATGCCCTCGGTGATGCGGCACCCATGGATGTGTTCGGTCCCGAAGATGCCGAGCAAGCGATGCAAGCGGCGAAGGCTTTCGTGGACTGGGCAAGCGCCCAGCTCGAGCCCGTAGCCTGAACGCTCCGTTCCCGTTTTTGCCGTGACCGTCGGATCAGCCCCGCGCCGCTGGGTGATGGGCCCGATAGGCCTCTGAATCACAACAAACGATGGGCCGTCTCCACACGAACGACGCAAAAAGCGAGATAGTTTCAAGATGTTTTCACTTTGGATCGGGGCGTACGACCAGGGTCTGGCCTATGCGGGTCTGGCACTGGGCACGTATCTGACGCTCCGTGTTCTCAACTTTCCTGATCTCACGGTCGATGGCTCCTTTGCCCTCGGGGGTGGCACAGCAGCCGTACTGATCACCCAGGGCGTGCCGGTGCCGCTGGCCTTGGCTCTGGCCTTTGCGTTCGGTTGCTTGGCCGGCCTGGCCACCGGCTTGATTCACACCAAGTTGGGTGTGAATGACCTGTTCGCCGGGATCCTCACCACCACGGGGTTGTACTCCATCACCCTGCGGCTGATGGGCCGCTCCAATATCCCGCTGTCCGACACCCCCAGAGGCATCGACCAGCTGCCGGATCTCGCTCCAGGCTTCGATGACGAATGGGCGATCGCCTTCACCCTGGTGGTTTTGGGACTGGTGTTGCTTGGCTCCCTGTTGATGTCGACCGATTTCGGTTTGGCCCTGCGGGCTCTCGGCAATAACCCCACCATGGCTCGGGCCAACGGCATCAACCAGCGCCGCGGCCTCAACATCGGCATTGCCGCTGCCAATGGCCTGGTGGGCCTGGCGGGCGGCCTGGTTGCTCTCTTTCAGGGTTTTGCCGACGTCACCATGGGCATCGGCTCCTTGATCCTGGGCCTTGGCATGGTGATCATCGGTGAATCCATCTTCCGGCCTCGTTCGATCCCGATGGGGCTGCTCGCTGCGGTGATCGGCGCGATCATTTTCCGCGGTCTCATTGCTGTTGCCTTGGCGCTGGGGCTTGAGCCGGTGGACCTCAAGCTGATTACCGCACTACTACTCCTGATTGCCCTGGCCGCGGGCCGGCTGCGGATCCCCGGCCTTTCAGCCCAGGAGAACAACGAGCCATGACGCTCTTGATTCAGGGGCTCAGCTGGGGCCACCCCATTCCAGGAGGCGGCTGGAGGCAGCTGTTCAAGGGTTTTGATCTGAGCTGCGGCAACGGTCAGTTTGTGACTGTGATCGGTAACAACGGCAGTGGTAAATCCACCCTGCTCAACCTGATCGCCGGCACGCTCAAGCTCAAGGGCGGCAGCCTTGAGCTTGGTGGGCGCCCCTTGCATCGCTACCCCGATCACCGCAGGGCCCGTTGGATCGGCCGGGTAATGCAAAACCCTCTTGAGGGCACCTGTCCGGGGCTCAGCATCGCCGAGAATCTGCGTCTGGCCGAGCGCCGGCGCAACAGTGGCCTCTCGGCCTCGGGTCTGCTCGGCTTACGGCCCAGCGGAAACGATCGCAAGCGTTATCAGGCTCTCCTGGAGGAGCTGGGTATTCCCCTCGCCCATCGGCTTGATGCCTTGGTGGGTGAGCTCTCAGGTGGCCAGCGCCAGACCCTCAGCCTGGTGATGGCCACCATGGGCAGCCCCGAGTTGCTCTTGCTCGATGAGCACACCGCCGCCCTCGATCCGAAGGCCGAGGCGATGGTGATGGGCCTGACCGACCGGCTAGTGCGCCAGCTGGGTGCCACCGCCTTGATGGTCACCCACAGCCTCGAGCAGGCGCTGCAGTACGGCGACCGGTTGCTGATGCTGCGCGACGGCCAGGTGGCCCATGACTGGGATGCTGCCGCACGGCAACAGCTCACAGCCGATGCCTTGCGGCAGCTCTATGGCTCCGGCACAGTGACAACACCAACGGTTGATTAGCCCTGATGGCCCTGCAACGTCGCGAGTTTCTTGGTCTGATGGGTGCTGGTGCTGCGAGCACCTTCGTTTTAACGGCCTGCGGAAAACTGGGCGCGGGCAAGGTCAAAGGCCCCACCATCGGCATGCTGCAGATGGTGGATGCGCCGCCCCCGAATGCGGTGCGTCAGGGCTTTGAGGCCGCACTGGCCGAAGCGGGATACACCCCTGGCAAGAGCGTCAACTTCATTCAGAAGGATGCAGCCGGCGAACTGCCCAACACCACCCTGGTGATGAAGAAGTTCGTTTCCGATCAGGTTGAGATGGTTTTCGCCATCGGCACCCCGCCGCTGCAGGCAGCAATGAAGACTGTCCCGGAGACCATCCCGGTGGTGTTCGCCTACTGCTCCAATCCCTGGGGCGCCGGCGCTGGCACTCCTCCCGGTGGTGTGGGCCAACACAAGCCCAACGTGGTGGGCACGATCGGCACCAATCCGATGGGTAAGGAGCTCGACCTGGCTCGCACGATCAACCCCGAGCTCAAGACGGTTGGTGTGATCTTCAATCCAGGCGAACCCAACTCCGAATACGAAGCCAAGGTCCTGCGTGATGAAGCCAAGCAGCGCGGCATCACAGTGATTGATCAGTCGGTCGCCAATTCCGGTGAGGTGTTGCAGGCTGCACAGGTGCTGTCTGCGAAGGGCATCGATGCCTTCGTGAAGATCGGCGATTACGCCACCATCCAGGGGTTCGGCTCGATCGCCAAGGTGGGGCTTGAGAAGAAGATCCCCGTTTACTCCGTCGACGGCGACGACATCAAGCTTCCCGGTTGTCTCGCCACGATCGGCTGGGCTTATTTCGATGACGGATACGCCGCCGGCAAGATCGCTGTTCGGGTGCTCAAGGGCGAGCAGCCGAAGACGATGGCCTTTGAACCGCTCACCAAAACGGAGACCAACGTCAATTTGGTCACTGCCGAGGCGATTGGGGTGAGCGTGCCTGAGTCGGTCATCCAGCAATCCAAGCTGGTGGTTCGCGCGTAAGCGCGGGTGCACGAGGGCTGCCCGCCCGAGCTCTTAGTTTGGTGGTCACTTGCCCCGCAGTCGTGACCGTCGCTCCCACCCCCAGCACCACCGCAATTGCTGCCGGCAGCGATTGCACTGCTGCTTTCCGGGCCGCCTACGAGAACCGTTACACCTGGGCGCCGGGCTTTGCGGGCTACAGCGGCCGCTGCAGCTGGGAGCAGGACGACCAGCGAGTGGAGGGTACCTTCAAGGTGGGCGCTGACCTGAAGGCCCAGCTGGAGGGGATCGACAAGGAGGAGATCCACAAGGCCGTGGCCTCTCAGCTTTGGGAGGTGTGCATCCACCGCGTTCGCCGCAGCTTCGAGCAGACCCACGGCGAGAACACGTTCACGGCTGGCGACACCGACGCCGTTGGCACCGAGGTGATCGTGGGCGGTAAGAACGCTGGTGATCGCTACCGCATCAAAGATGACGTGGTGACGATGGTGCACCGCCACATCCACGGCACGGTGGTGACGATCTTCACCGAAAGCACCACCGATACCGGCAGCGGCTATCTCAGCCACAGCTACACCAGCCAATACGCCGATCCCGCCAGCGGCGCTGAGCGCGGCGGCAAGAGCCGCTTCACCGACACCTTTATTCCCCTGGCCGGTAATGGGCCCTGGGTGCTGAGTGAGCGTGTGGTGGAAACCGAGGCCTTCGGCGATACTCCGGCAGGCCGTCAGGTGTTTCGTTTTGAAGGCCTCAGCCCCAACAGCTGAGTAGCGGCGTTCACACCTCCAGGTTGCAGCTCACTGCGAGCTCAAAGGGGACGCAGCTGTTGGGTAGTTCCAGCAGCTGCTCGGTGAGGGAGGCGATGTCGCCCGGTTGGCTCATCGACTCTTTCGGCATGGCATTCACAGCGGCCGCCATGTCGGTATTCACCCAGCTGGGGCAGAGGGCCGTCACGCGGATGCCCTGCTCCCAGCCCTCATTGCGCATGGTCTGACAGAGGCCCATCAGGGCGAATTTGCTGGCGGTGTAACCGGCCAGGCGGCCTTTGGAGCGTTTGCCGCTCATCGACACCAGCACCACAACCCGTCCGGAGCCATGGGCGGCGAGCTGCGGCCAGGCAGCGCGGGTGAGCCACCAGGGCCCCATCACATTCACATCCCAGAGCTTCTGAATGTCGTGTTCCTGGCCGCTCTCAAAAAGCAGCGGCACGCGGGAGAACACGCCGGCGCTGTGGATGAGGGAGTCGATGGCGCCGAAATGGCTCAGGCTCTGCGCTACCCAGGCTTCGGACGAAGCGGGATCCTCGGCGTTGTAGCGGTGCAGCAGCACCCGGGGCTGGCCCTGCTCATCCACGCCAGCGCGGGCTGGGTCCAGTGCGGTGCCAGCAAGCGCCGCTGGGGTGCGAAGTCCAAGGCTGAGACGATGGCCAGCGGCAAGCAGCCGTTCGGCGATGGCGCGTCCGATGCCACGGCTGGCGCCGCTGATCAGGATCGTGCGGGGCTGGGAGGGGTGCATCACCGGGGGGGCGTGGCGTCAGTTCGGCATGGTGACGAACTCTTCAGCCACGGTGGGATGCAGGGCCATGGTGCGATCGAAGTCGGCCTTGGTGGCGCCTATGCCGATAGCGATTGCCGCCATCTGAATGATCTCGGCGGCGTGCTCGCCCACCATGTGGCAACCCACCACCTTGCCGCTGGCTTGCTCCACCACCAGCTTGAGCAGAACCTTCGGGTCGCGGGCCGGCAGCGCCTGGCTCATCGGCCGGAAGCGGGCGCGGTGCACCTTCACCCCATCGGCCCCGTAACGCTCGATCGCCGCTTCCTCGCTGAGACCCACCCCGGAGAGTTCTGGCTGGGAGAACACGGCACTGGCGACCAGCTCGTGATCCACCTGCCTCGGCTTGTGGCCCCAGATCGTGTCGGCCAGGGCACGGCCTTCATCGATGGCCACGGGGGTGAGGTTCACGCGATCCGTCACATCACCTACGGCGTAGATGTGGGAGACGTTGGTGGCTTGATCGGTGCTCACGGGGATGCGATCGCCTTCGATCGCCACGCCAGCAGCTTCCAAGTTCAGGCCTTGAAGGAAAGGCCGGCGGCCGGTGGCTAGCAGCACGCCGTTGCAGGGCAGGCGCTCGCCGCTTTGTGTCACCACAGTGAGATCCCCCGGCGTGCCTTCAATCGCGGCAGGACTGTGGGCGAAGCGGATCTCGATTCCGTCGGCTTCCATCGCCTCCTGCACAGCGCGGCTCGATTCGAGGTCGAAGCCCCGCAGCAGGTGATCGCCGCGCACCAGCTGGGTCACCTGGACGCCGAGTCCGTTGAGGATGCAGGCGAACTCGCAGGCGATGAAGCCAGCGCCTACGACCACCACCCGCTCCGGCAGGCGCTCGAGCTCGAACATGTCATCGCTCACCCAGCACAGCTCGGCGCCGGGGATTTCGGGGCGATGGGGGCGGCCGCCCACGGCGATCAGGATTCGCTCGGCACGCAGGCGCTGCAGTTGGGATCCGCGTGCATCCACCACGCTCACCGTGTTGGCATCAGCGAAACGTCCCCAGCCACGCACCAGCTCCACCCCGGCTTTCTCCAGGAAGCCGATGTGCAGTTGGTTGAGCCGATCCACCTCGGCGCGCACCCGTTGCAGCAGCTCGGCGCTGTTGTGCGAAACATCCCCCACCCTCCAGCCGTAGCTGGCGGCGTCGTGAAGGTGATGGCGCATGGCCGAGCCGTACACCATCAATTTTTTGGGCACACAGCCGCGGATCACGCAGGTGCCGCCCACGCGATCCCCCTCCACAATCGCCACCCGGGCGCCATAGCTCGCGGCGCGCTTGGCGGCCGCTAAGCCACCGGAGCCGGCGCCGATCACCACCAGGTCGAAATGCTCACTCATGCCGGAGGGTGGCGGATGGCCAACAGCGCTATCCCCAGCCTAGCTGTATGACGATTGCCGCATATCCCGCTGCTGTTGTCTTGTCGGGGGCAGTGCTCGTGTCATTCCCCCAGGGCTTCCGCTACAGCCGTCTGGAACACGGACTCCTCGGGTGTGATGCTTGTCCAGCGCTCGAAGATCTGCATCGCCAGTTGCACCAGCATCTCCACGCCGTCCACCACGGGGCAGCCGTGCTCGCGGGCGGCGGCGAGGAAGGGTGTGATGCGGGGGTTGGTGATCACATCCACCGCGATGCAGCCCGGCTCCACGCTGGCCCAGTCCACTGGCACCGGCTCCAGCTCTGGGGCGCAGCCCAGGTGGGTGGCATTCATCAGCAAATCGGTGCCGGCGGGCACCTGCAGCGGCGCCTCCCAGCTCTGCCACGTGCAGGGCACGCCACTGGCCCGCTTCACGAGCTCTGCCACCTCGCGGCCCTGGGCTTCGCGGCGGGTGATCAGCGTCAGCTGGGCTGCGCCGGCCCAGGCGATCTCCACGGCCATCGCGCGGCCGGCGCCCCCGGCGCCGAGCATCACCACCTTGCGGCCTTTCAGGGGAGCGACCTTTTCGATCGCCTTCACCACGCCCTTGCCGTCGTTGTTGTGGCCGATCAAGCGGCCCTGCTCGATCGTGATGTAGTTGGCAGCGCCGATGGCGCGCACGTCGTCGTCGACGGTATCGAGCATGGGAATCACAGCCACCTTGTAGGGCACCGTGATCGCCATGCCCTGGTAGCCGAGGGGTTGTAGGGCGGCAATCGCCTTGGCCAGGGCTTGCTCGGAGGCGATGTCGTTCTTCCAGAACTGCCAGTGCAGGCCGTAGTGGCTGTACACCGCGTCGAACATGCGATCGATCGGGTTCTCGGCCACGGGATGGCCGAGCATGCCGGTCATCTGTTTCTGGGGTGGGATCACGGCAGCAGTCCGGGTCTCTCCAAGCTGCTGAGGCCACGGGTGGCCGGCAACCATCCAGGGCTCTGCTGTTACTCAAGGCTTATGAGGGGTGAGCCCATGCTCAAAGAATGGCGGCAAGCGCATCGAGTTGTTGGCGGCGTGAGGCGAGCATCAGCTTCTCGGCCTGGGTCACCAGCTTGAAGGCGGCCTTGTCGTTCACCTCGTAGAACACCAGCGCCTGGCTGAGGCCGGTTTTGTCGAGCTCGGCGGTGACATTGAGCGGCCCGTTGCGCAGGGCTTCCAGTACGGCCAAGCGATTCGGCTCTGAGAACACCTTGAAGTACTCGGCGCGGTGCTCCATGGCCGGGTGATCAGCGCCTGATCAATGTAGCCCTGCACTGCGTTATCGAGATCTTGTGATTGCGGTCACTGTATCAAAACATTGCCGTTGTATTAATCTCAGCAACTCAGTCCTCCCGCGGCGCATGGCTGGTCTGAGCGATGCTGGATCGATGCACCCACTCGCCCCATCGATAGCTATGGCTGAGCCCCTGAGCTGGCAGCAGCTCGAGGAGCAATGCGATCCCTGCAGTGAGGCTGAGCTGCAGCGGCGGCGGGTGGAAGGCCCCACGAATGCTCAGGCTCGCCTGCGCCTGTTTGGTCGATCGGAATCCGAGGTGCGCGTCACCTTGTACCGCGACCACCACGCCTGGTGCCCCTACTGCCAGAAGGTGTGGCTGTGGTTGGAGGAGAAGCGGATCCCCTACCGGGTCCGCAAGGTGACCATGTTCTGCTACGGCGAGAAGGAACGCTGGTTCAAGCAGATCGTTCCCTCCGGGATGTTGCCTGCCCTCGAGCTCGATGGTCATCTGATCACCGAAAGCGATCTGATCCTGCAGGCACTTGAGGAGGCGTTCGGTCCCCTCGGTGAGGGGATGCAGGATCCCGATGTGTTTGCGCTGCGCCAGCTGGAGCGGCGCCTCTTCCGCGCTTGGTGCCAGTGGCTTTGCTACTGCGAGGGCGAAGGGCCGCACACGGCGCCGGCGGAGCAGCACTTCGCGCGCATGGCTCGCCTGGTGGAGGAGGCGCTCGAGGCCACACCGGGCCCTTTTTTCCGGGAGCACTTCGGCACGGCCGATGTGATCTTCGTGCCCTATCTCGAGCGGATGAATGCTTCGCTCAGCTACTACAAGGGCTATGGCCTGCGCACGCAGCACCCGCCGATTGATCGCTGGTTTGCCGCCCTGGAGCAGCGCAGCACCTACCTGGGCACCCAGAGCGACATTCACACCCACGCCCACGACCTTCCTCCCCAAATGGGGTGCTGTCTGGCTAGCGGTAGTGCCGAGCAGCAGCGGGTGGCGCACCTGATCGATCAGGGCCCCTGGCCCATCGATGCCATCGCCCACCCGGCTGTGGTCGAGACCCGACAGAGCCCCCCGGCCACGGCTGTTCAGGAGGCGCTTGCCCGCATGCTACGCCACCGCCATCGATTGTTGGAGGTGAACCCGGAAGGTGCAGCCCGCAGTGCCGCCGCTGACCTTGCCCTGGATCAGGCCCTGCGTTGCGCGCTCACCAATCTGTTGCGCAACCCTGGTCTTGCCCCGCTAACCCCGCCGCCGGGCACGGCGGCGGGGCTGCGCTACTGGCGCGATCGCATCAGCGTGCCGCGTGACATGAGCCTGCATGCCGCCCGGCGGATGCGCAGTGCCCTGGAGGCCACCGCGGCGCTGGCCGGTGATCAGCAGGGGCCTGAATTGCCGCGGCAACACCGCCGTGATCAGCACCCACAGCCGTTTTTGCAGGCGGCCTGAGGATCAGCGCAGGTTGTGGCCTTCGCGCTTCGCCATCAGATAGCGAACCAGCTCCTCTTGCAGGGTGAGCAGCTCCCGGGTGCAGCCGCGGAAGGCGGCACGGTGGCGGATCTCGTCGTGGCGCGTGTTGAGGTCGCGCAGCATCAGATCGATGGCGTCGAGTTCAGCTCGGTTCATCGATCCTGCAGACAAGCCCCCTGACCCTATCAACGGCCTGAACCGCCGCTACCTTGCGCCCAGGCTGCTGTTGGTTGGATGGCAAACCCCTGGATCGTGCCCGCCCTGCTGGCTGCGCCCGTTGTGGCGGTGCAGGTGGTGGCAGCGTCCGCTCAAGCCCTCGAGCTCGATGGTCAGACCTGGTTTGCCAGGCCCCCCTGGAAGGTGACCTTCACGAACTACTACACCTATGTGGGTCAGACGGCCGCCACTTACTACTTCACGGTCACCCTGCCGGATCAGGCCGGTGCGGGGTTGGGCGGCCTGGTGATCCAGCAGACCCGCGGGGTAGACCGCACCTTCCAATTCGCTCCGGCTCGCACCCAGGCGTTCGTGGGGATGCCGCGCCGGGAGGGAGCGGCGGTTCCGGTGCAGGCTTCGTTTGATCCTCTGGCCCGCCGCATCACAGTGCAGTTCCCTCAGCCCCCGCAGCCGGGACAGACGATCACGGTGGCCCTCAAGCCCTGGAACAACCCTTTCCAGGCCGACACCTACATGTTCTCGGTGCAGGCCCTGCCGGCAGGGCCCAATCCTGTGCCGGCATCTCTGGGTTTTGCCACGATGCCGATCTTTGATGGCATCAGGCTTTGAACTGTGCCTGCTGGGTTGTGCGGGCTCTGGCCATTCATGCGGATTCGGTATAACGCGCACTCTTGTGTTGTTCTTAACCGCTTGGAGCCGCTCAACTGTGTAGGTTGCGCCGGCTGACGAACGCCCCGCCGCCTGAATGGCTCCTCGCTCCCTCATGCTTGCGTCCTCCATGGCGGATGCAGGCGTGATGGCTCAGCTGGCCGCCTATGTGGCCGAGCATTACGCCAGTGCATTGCGCATGGCGGATTTAGCTCGCCATTGCCACGTGAGTGTTCGCACCCTGCAGAACCTCTGCCACGCCCACTGCGGCGAATCACCCTTGAAGGCCCTAAGGCGCTTTCGCCTGCAGAAATTGCATGGCCAGATCCATGGCAGGCCATGGACCCCGCTGCGTCAGCACTACCTCGATTGTGGTCTCACCGGATCGCTGGCGGATCGCGATCTGTTCCTAGAGATGTATGGCTGCACGGCGCGCGAACACCAGGATGCTTGTCGCTACAAGAGCTCCATCGAGCCGCGCGTTGCCGAGCTCAGGCAGATTGCTTAATCGCTGGGCACCAGCGAGGAATGGTGGTGCTGAATCTGCCAGCGCCCCTCGCTGAACACATACACGAACGTGTAGCGGGCTTGCGCCGTATGGCCATCGGCAAAGCGGAAGCTGTAGGTGCCGGCGGCCATGGCTTCGTTGCAGCCCAGTTGGATGCTGCGGCTATCGATGTGCCCCTGGGGCTCACCGGCCAGGAAGCCCGTGAAGTAGTCGCGGATGCCGGCGGAGCTGGTGCGGGGCTGGCTCGAGAGGGTGGGCAGCAGCAGGGCGTCGTCGCTGTAGAGCGCTACCACCTGATCGGGATCGCCGCTGCGCAGGGCGCTGTTCCACTGATCAAACAGCTGCGCCACTCCCCGGGGATCCATCGGCGCACAGGCCTCAGCGGCACGAGCAGGAAGGGCCCAGCCCAGCCAGAGCAGCAGCACCAGGCAGGCGCTCAGCCACAGCCCGGCAAATCGGCTTAACGTCGGCCCATGGCGTTGAGGTTGCCCCCTTTTCAACCGTTGCCGGCACCCACCGGCGATGAGCTGGATCTGCTGGAGGTGCCGTTGCAGGCGCTGCAGCCCACCCAGCTGTGTGTGGGCATGGCTGAGATCCGCAGCCGCCAGCTCGATTTCGCCGCCGACGATGCCAAAGAGCGGCGCCGCTATCTCAAGCGCAAGCCCACGCCCCTGGTGCGCAGTGCCTCCGGCGAGTTGTGGATGGTGGATCGCCATCACCGGCTCCGGGCCTTGCTCGAGCTCGATCCCGATGCCACCGCCTTTGGTTACGTGGTGCTGCAGCTGGAGGTGTCCGAGCGCCACGCGGTGCTCGAGCAGCTGCATCAGCGCGGCTGGCTTTACCTCTACGACGGCCGCGGCCTCGGTCCGCTCCACCCCACTGCGCTGCCCTCGAGCCTCAGCGGCACCCAGGACGATCCCTACAGGAGTCTTGTGTGGAAGCTCAAGCGTGAGGGCTTGGTGGCCGCTGCTCCGCTGATCCCCTTCCATGAATTCCGCTGGGGCGCCTGGCTGCGCAGCCGCAATCTGCCGCCCTTTAGCTCCGATCGCCTGGATCCTGCCCTGCCGGCAGCGCGGGCGCTGGTGCGCTCCCAGGCGGCTTCCCATCTGGCTGGTTGGATCGCTGTTTAGTACTTAGCGTTTTGGGTGAGGTTGCGCTGGGGTTGCCATGGTTCGTCATCTGCTGGTGCCGATCGACGGCTCCGAGCTCTCCGATCAGGCCGTGCGTGCTGCGTTGGCGTTGGCCAAACAGAGCGGCGCACGGGTCACGTTCTTCCACGTGCAGCCGAGCTACTACGGCCGGGTGGATGTGGCGATCTACGGCGAGGGCTTGGTGCTGGATCCAGCCCTGAGCGAGCAGTTCAGCCAGGCCAATGCCAGCTTCGCGGCCACGCTTCTCGAGAAGGCGCTCGATCAGGCCAGGGCCGAGGGGGTGGAGGCCAGCAGCGACACCTGCGTGAGCCCGCTGGTGCATGAGGCCATCCTCGAGGCGGCCGAGCGCCTGGGCTGCGATCTGATCGCCATGGCCTCCCATGGTCGCCGCGGCTTGGCGGGATTGTTGATCGGCAGTGAAACCCAGCGGGTGCTGACCCACGCCAAGCTCCCCGTGCTGGTGATTCCGGCCCAGGCTCCCCAGCCCTAAGCCCCCGCCTGCAGCTGGCTGGCCCGGGTGACCAGGCCATCGGCGGTGGCGCGATACACCGCTTCGGCTTCTACGGCGCTGCGGCCAAAGCAGGTCATGCCGAGCTTGCCGTATTCCGAGAGGCAGCCCAGCAGGTGAAACACGCTGCCCCGCAGCCGGGCTGGGTCGTAGTGCAGGTCGGCTTCGGCCACGATGTCGATCAGATCCGCCGGCAGCAAACCCCGCAGTTGCGGCGCGGTGAGGTTGTCGGTGGCGCTGTAAAAAACCGCCTGGCCGGTGGGTGCCATGAACAGGCCGGTGGCTGGATCTAGCCGACCGGTGGTGATTGCCCGCAGGGCCATCGTGGGATGCGTGGTGCCTCCCTGGCGCAGGTTCACTTCGATCGCCTGTAGGTCCCAGGTGCCATCGATGCGGCGGGCGATGAAATCCACGGCGTAGCGCTCCAGCGCCCCTTCGGCGGCAAGGGCCTTCCCCACCGCCTGGCCGTGGCGCATGAGCTCCAGCCGGTAGGGCTCCTCGGCGGGGAAGCGGCAGCCCAGGTAGGTCTGCCCGCCTGCACCCCCCAGGATCTGCTCGTGGGTGGAGAGCAGCTCCACCCGGCCACCGGGGTGGATGGTGCCCTGCACGCTGGGGGAACTGAGGGCCTCACCCCCCTCTAGCCAGGCTTCCACCAGGGCCCCTTGCTGCGCCAGCAGCTCCTGCCAGAGCGCCGCGGGCATCGGCACTTGCTCCAGCGCCGCCCGGATTCGCTGCCGCCGCTCGCGGCTACTGAGCTCGGCCAGCTGCAGGGGTGCCAGCTCAAGGCAGGCATTGCCTTCGCCGCTGATGCCCTCATTCAGCTTCACCACGCAGCGGCGCAGCTCGGGATGCGCTTCCCACAGTTCAGCCGTGGCTTCCGCCAGATCGGCCAGGTTGAAGGCGAGGTCGCTGCCGGGGGGATGGGGCACGCCGCAGCGCGCGAACAGGGCGCGGCTGCCGGCTTTGCTGCCCCAGTAGCCCAGGGCCGGATCGGTGCCGAGCAGCGGCACCTGCAACACCTCCGAGAGGCGTTTTTCCAGCTCGGTCACCACAAAACAGCTGATGAAGCTGCGGCCGGGGCGCAGCAGATCGCGGATGCGGCCGAGCAGCGCGGGGCGCTCCAGCAGCTTGGCGGTGAGTGGGCGGTTGGAGGCGTCGTCGGTGTCAAACAGGTGCAGGCGCCGGCGAGCGTGGGAGGTGGGTACGCCCGGCATCAGCTCGAGCACCGCATCCACCACCAACTCCGGCAGCAACTTGCTGGTCACGTAGATGGCGCGCACACCGGGATCGCGCAGCCGCATGAGCGAAAACAGCTGCCGTTCCTCGTAGTGATGCGCTCCGGTGACCAGGGCCATCAGGGCCTGTTCCATCGAGAGCGAGGGCACCACCAGCACATCGAACTGGCCGCCATCGCCGTTGTGCTCACAGCCCCAGTCGGGTTGCAGTTGCGCCTGAAGCTCCCGGAATGACAGGCCCATGAAGATGTCGGTGAGACGTTGGTAAAAGATCAGTGCGGATTCACCACCGCCTCAATCTGGCTGCTATCGGGTGACTAGGGAGCGTTGTGGCGCGAGATGGCAAGCGTGGAGGTCTGTCTGGAAACCTGGCAGCCCTCTGGCCAGCGCCCGGATCCATTGGATCTGCTGGAGCAGCAAAACACCAACCGTTTGCCCTGGCTGATCGCTGAGCGCCACCGGCGCATGGCTAAGAGCCCCTTCGCCTGGTTCCGGGGCACGGCCGCTGTGATGGCGCGCGACTTGGGCTCGATGCCCAACAGCGGCTTGAGCGTGCAGCTGTGCGGCGATGCCCATCTGCTCAATTTCGGCTTCTATGCCTCACCGGAGCGCACGTTGGTGTTTGACATCAACGACTTCGATGAGACGTTCCCGGGCCCCTGGGAATGGGATCTCAAACGCCTGCTGGTGAGCCTGGTGCTGGTGGCCCGGCCGTTGGGCCTTGATCTTGAGGAGCAGGGAACACTGGTGCGCAAGGTGGCGTCGACCTACCGCAAGGCGATCGTCGGCTTTGCGGCGATGCCCACGCTGGAGCTTTGGAGCACCCTGCTGCACGTGGAGCAGTTTGTGGAGGAGCAGTGCAGCGGTTCCTTTCGCCAACATCTGCGAGCGGCGGCCGCCTCGGCGCGGCGGCGCAGCGGCAGCCAGGCGGTGGCGCGTTACGGCGAATGCAGGGCCGATGGCGGCTGGCAGCTGCGCCACGAGCCGCCGTTGCTCTGGCGCCACCGGCAGGTGGATCCGAGCTTCTTCGCCCAGCCCGATCACGACCATGCGCTGGAGGTGTTGCTGGAGGGATATCTGAGCAGCGTGCAGGCCCACCGGCGCCATTTGATCCGCGGTTTCCGCATCCTCGATACGGCTTACAAAGCCGTGGGCGTGGGATCGGTGGGCACCCGCTGCAGCATCGCTCTGCTGCAAGGTCCTCATCCCGACGATCTGCTGCTGCTGCAAAGCAAACAGGCTCTGGCCTCGGCCCTGGCGGAACCGCTTGGGCAACTGCAAGCCAGTGCCGATCAGCACCAGGGCCAACGGGTGGTGGAGGGGCAACGGCTGCTCCAATGCGTGAGTGATGCCTTCCTCGGCTGGACCACCACGCCGGGCCACCACCACGTGTATTGGCGGCAGCTGCGGGATTGGAAGGCTTCGTTGGCGGTGGAGGTGATGAAGCCTGAGGCGCTCAAGGCCTATGGCCGCTTGTGCGCGTCGGTGCTGGCTCGGGCCCATGCCCGCTCCGGCGATCGTTTCCGTCTGGCCGCGGCGCTGGAGGGGCAGAAAGCGATTGATCGCGCCTTCAGCACCGATGCCCTCGCCTACGCCGATCAGGTGGAACACGACCATGGCCGGCTGCTGCAGGCGATGGCTTCCGGGCGGCTCAGCAGTTAAAAGTTCAGTTGGAGCTGCATCCCGGCCGCCAGAATCCCAGGCACGCTTTGCTCGGCGCCGCTGGGGTTGAAGATCCACTGCACCGTGGGTTGCAGATTGAGGCTCTGGTTGATCTGAATGCGATAGCCCAGTTCGAGCATGCCTTCGTAGGCGCTGCTGCTGAGTTGGTTGCTCAGCCCGCCGCGGCCCAGGCCCAGGAGAGCGAGATCCAAGGGGCGCCCGGGCAGGGGGCCTTGCACAACCAGGCCGCCGCCCACAAAGGTGGGGGCGATCACTTTGGACGCATCCGGTGCATAGGAGGCGCCGAGCCAGAGGCGATCGCTGAGCCCCAGGGGCAGCCCGGCAGGCACGGTCACGCTTCCATACACCCCGTTGCCGTTCTCGCTGGTGAGAAAGCCACCGAGGCTGACCAGGCCATTGGGGAGTTGGTTCTCGACGCTCACCGCCTCCGGGCAGGGGCCGCGCCGCTGGCTCCAGCGCACCACACCCCACGCGGTGCGGCAGGCCGGCAAGGGCTGGGCGTTCATCGCGCTGGGCTGGAGATCCACCTGCAGAAACTGCACCACGCCGCTGTTGGGCCCGATGCCGCCATCGCTTAGGCCGAGCCAGCGGGAGAGGGTGTCTGTGCTGCTGAGATCAAACAGGCCGTAGCGCAGGCTCAGCTCCGGGCTGGCGTGAGCCGTCACCACACCGCCAAAGGCGGTGTAGGGGTTGATCGGCAGGCCGGCCACCGTGATGTTGAGGGTGTTGTTGAGGGCCGAGTGCATGTAGTTGTCGAGCACCGGCACTTCCACAAAATCGGGATTGATCGGCAGGATGCCGGCCTTCACGTTGAGCCAGCCCTCGCCGTGCTGCCGCTGGATGGCGATTTCAGAGAGGTAGAAGCCGGCCGGGTAGGCCACCTGCTGCAGCGGAAACAGGGCCCCGATGGCGCTGTTGTAGGAGCCGTCGCCGGCGTCGTGATTCACGCTGACGCTCAGCTGCCAGTGATCCAGCTCCCGCCAGCTGGAGCTGGCTTTGTTGAGACCTGAACTGACGTTGAGGTCGAGCGTTCCCTGTTGAATCCAACTGCCGGCCGAGCGTTCCCCGCCCAGGGGATTGAACAGCGGTTCGGCTGTCACGCTCAGCTTGAGCTCCATCCAGTCGGGCAGCTGCAGCAGCTCCTGCACGCTGGGCCCGGGATCGCTCAGGGAAATCGGCTCAGGCGGCTCTGCCCGAGCTGGGCTGGTGAGAGCCAGGGCCGTGAACAGGCCCAGCAGGCCACGCCCCCGCCGGAGAGGGCGGCGTTGCTGGCGCATGGCGTGGCCCTCAATCCGGCCACAGGATCTGCCCTGCGTCCGGATTTGGCAACCACCAGCGATGCCGGATCAGCCCTCCTTCAGCCCTTCTTGGCGCGGCCTTTGCCCCTGGCAGGGGCGGCCTCCGCTTGGGCGGCGGCCACCGGCACAGGCGCCAGTTCACCTTCGCCGCTCACCACCACGCTCACCACGCGGCCGCCCTGGCGGATCACCCGCCGCAGCGCTTCATTCATACGGCTGAAGGGAACGCGGGTGGTGTAAGCCCCGTGGCGCAGGAAGCGGTTGTTGGCGATGCCGGTGGCGGTGATCGTCACCACACGGCTGCCTTCGCCGGCGGCACCGGCGCTCGGGCTCGACACCAGCAGCTCCTGGCTGCGGAAGCCGTAGGCCGGGGTGCCATCGATGCGGCGGGCAGTGCTCAGCTTGGCCACCGGCAGCTCGCTGCTCTCTGAGGTGGCGGCGCGGAAGGGGCCATCGGTGCTGATGTGGGCATAGCGGCTAGCGGCCGACACCGTCACGGGCACAGGCCGGTTTTGGTGGAGGGCACGGCCCAGCTTGAACTGGGTGCCGCTGCCATCACCTTTGGCGGAAGCTGCAGCGCCGCGGGCCAGCTGCATCAGCCAGCTGAACTGGCGGCCTTCATGGCCAGCGGCGTAGTTCCAGCCGTGCAGGTGAGGAACCGTGTCGTTGCCGAAATTGCGGTTGTATTCAGCGCTATCGAGGTAGGAATCGATCTCGGCGTCGTAGCCCTGCTCCTGCAGGATCGTGAAGTGGTGCAGCATCTCCTCTTTGTTCTGAGGAGCACGGCCCAGCAGGTGCTTGTGGTTGAGCTCGATGAAGCGGTAGGGGTTGCAGTTCTCAAAAAAGCGTGAGCGATAGAGGGCGCTCTTCGCCACGGTGCGCACCAGCTCGCGCACATTGAGGTAGCCGTTGCGGAACAGAGATTCGGCGCCATCCAGGCGCTCGTTGGTCATCAGATATTGGCCGCCCAGCACCTGCTGATACACCGCGCGAATGATCGCGTTCAGGTCGTCGTTGGAGGCATGAGGCCGGTGCTCTTTGCGTTGTCCGGCAGCAAAACGCTCGATGCCCAGGGCAGGTGCTTGAACGAGAGACATGACGTTCGATCTGGCAGGGGTGGACCAGCCGGAAGGTAGGAGCACTATTTGCGCTTGTCTGCCGAACGTTGCGAGCTCTTTACGCCGCCGGATCGGCCGAATCAGAGCGGATGAATCTCATCGAGCACCTGACCGCTGGAGCACACGGTGCGGCAGGTGCGCTGTTTCTGCCGGCTCAGTTTGCGGGCGGCGATGTAGGCGAGCAGGGGATTGGGATAGATCTTGCTGGTGTTCCAGCTGCCATCGGTAGCCTGCATCAAAACCTGGGTTTGCATGGAGCTCGGCCTCATGAAATCCGTTGGGCCGGACCCTATGGAGCACAGCAGGCCGTTCGGGTAACAGCGGCTACCGATTTAGGAATTGCTTCCGATTTCTGCCTGGCCGGGGTTGGCCCGCTGCAATTGTTCGGCGATGTGCTGGCAGCGCGTGCCGGCGCGCAGCTGCGGCTCTGAGCTGCGCACCTCCAGCTGGGCTTCGCGCGAACGGCTGCAATTCCAGGAGGCGAGCACGGTGACCCGCTGCGCCATCGGCAGGCCGCAGTTCGGGCGATCGGCGGCCAACACCTGGCTGGCGCTGCTCACGTGTGGATCGATCACCAAGCCCAGCTGCTGCAGCGGCTCAGCCAGAGCATCGAGGAGAGCATCGCTGTCCACGCTGGTGATCCAGGAAAAAAGGGCCATCCGCACGTTGAACTTGCCGGCTACTTAACGATGCGCCCCAGGATGCAACAAGTGCTTTTCGGCACAGAATGATTAAGACAACGCAAAGGTCTTAACCAACCCTGGCGGTGATATGCCAGTCGAGTTGCTCGCCGGCGTGGAAAGGCACGAGCCGGCTGGGTTCCGCGCTGCCGTTGGCCAACTCCAGGATGGCCGGCAGGCCGGGGGCCTCGGGATCGGGGTCGCGCCGCTCCAGGGTGACGCTGCCCTGGTTGAGCGGCAGACCGTAAAAGCGAGGGCCGTTCAGGCTGGCGAAGGTCTCCAGCTGATCGATGGCGTTCTCCTCGCTGAACACCTGGGCATAGCTCTCGAGCGCATAAGGCGCGTTGTAGATGCCCGCGCAACCGCAGCTGCTCTCTTTGGCGTGGCGCAGGTGGGGGGCTGAATCGGTGCCCAGGAAAAATTTCGGGTTGCCGGAGGTGGCGGCCTTGCGCAACGCCAGGCGGTGTCGCTCGCGCTTGGCTACCGGCAGGCAATACATGTCGGGGCGCAATCCCCCCTGGAACAGGGCGTTGCGGTTGATATGCAGGTGGTGGGGTGTGATGGTGGCGCCCAGGTTGCTCGGCCCTGCCTCCACGAACTGCACTGCCTCAGCGGTGGTGATGTGCTCGAGCACCACCTTCAGGGCTGGATGCCGCTCCAGCAGGGGCTTGAGGTGGCGCTCGATGAACACCGCTTCGCGATCGAAGATGTCAACGGCGGGATCGGTGACCTCCCCGTGAATCAACAGGGGCATGCCGATGCGCTCCATGCAGCTGAGCACTGGCGTGATGTGCGCCAGATCGCGCACGCCCGCATCGGAGTTGGTGGTGGCGCCGGCCGGGTAGAGCTTTGCTGCGGTGAACACCCCTGCTGCAACGCCTTTCTCCAGCTCATCGGGAGCGATGGTTTCGGTGAGATAGGCCGTCATCAACGGTGTGAAACCGGCCGCTTCCTCCGCTCCGGCGCTGCGCTCAAGGGCCAGCAGGATGCGATCGCGGTAGGCGCTGGCCTGGGCCACCGTGGTGATCGGTGGTTTGAGGTTGGGCATCACGATCGCCCGCCCAAACTGGGCGGCGGTGTGTCCCACCACCGCCTGCAGCAGCGCCCCATCGCGCAGGTGTACATGCCAGTCGTCGGGCGTGCGGATCGTGAGGCTCTGGCGGGACGGTGCTGCGGCCATCGCGTTAAAGCCCTGCTGCGGCGGTGCCATTTAGTTTCGGTGTTGATGGAGCCTGCAGCCCATGAGCAGTTGGTGGCGATTCGGGTGCAGCCCCGAGCCAGCCGCGATCAGGTGCTTGGGCTGCGGGGCGACGCGATCGCCATCGCTTTGAAAGCGCCGCCGGTGGAGGGGGCTGCCAATGCGGCTCTGCTCAAGCTGCTGGCCCACACGTTGAACTTGCCGCTGTCGGCCGTGGAGTTGGTGCGCGGTGCCACAGGCCGCAGCAAGTGGATTCGGGTGAACGGTTGGAGTGCCGAGCAGGTCAGAGCGGCACTGCTTGCGCCTGGTGGGTGAGCAGCGGCGTGCGCTGCAGGATCGTGTGGCCGCAGTAGGAGATGTTTCGCGGCGTTTGCTTGGCATCGGGCTCGATGCAGATCTTGAACCACTTCGATCTCATCTGGACTGGTCGGTGCAGCCGGCTTGAAGTGATTGATTCAGTGGGGTGCGCGGTTGTTGAAGCGCAGCTCCAGCACGTGCTGCACCACATACACCAGGAGTGCAGTGCTCCAGCCAGCCATCAGCAGGCCATTGAGTGCCAGCCCCACGCTGAGGAGATGCCAGCATTCCGGGAGCAGAACATCGCCATAGCCCACCGTGGTGAAGGTCATGGCGCTGAAGTAGAAGCTGGACTCGAGGCTGTTGAACAGTTTCAGGGCCTTCAGCAGCAGGGCCCAGAGCAGGATGTCGCCCACCAGGCCCAGGGTGATCAGTCCGGCGCCGGCGAGCATCGCTACCGCGCGCCGGCTGCTGCGTTGGGCGCACCACTGCAGCACCTTGGGTGAGTGATGGAGCTCAGCGATCACCAAGCTGATGCCCATTTGCCACAGGCAGGTGAGCACCAGCATTCCGGCGCTGATCCCTAGCCGGATTGGGAGGCCGGGTGCCGTGCAATCCGTGGAGGAGGCGGTGGCCGCACGGGCTGCCAAGGGAAGTGAGCTCAGGGCTCCAACCACCAGCAGTGAGAGGTTGCGCCGAAGAGGGCCGCGGATCACGATCATGCGGTGGGTGGCAGTTGGGGCTGGGGTAAGCCCAGCCAGCGCGCTTCTTCCTGGGCTGCAGGCAGCAGCGCTTCCAGCTGTGCCCTGGCCGGCGAACCGGCACTGAGCTGATTGAAGCGGCGCAAGGCGGAGTTGGGGAAGAACAACAGCCCCACCAGCAAGGCCAGGGCGCAGCCCATCAGGTAGTCGATCCAGCGGTTGGGGATGTACCAGGCCACCAGGGGGCCGTAGCCAACAAAGGCCACACCACTGGAAATCAGGGCGGTGCGCAGGTAGTTGCGGCGGTTGAGGGCTGCCACGAGCAAGGTGGTGCCCGCCATCACCAGCCCGATCGAGACGTCGCTGATCCCAAGGGTGTTGAACACCAGTAAGGGCATCAGCACCCCGAAGCTCACCCCGGCCATGCGATCGCGCACCCGCGCCAAGGTGGCACCGATGCTGTCGTTGAGCAACAGCACGACTCCGAAGTAGAGGTATTTCGGAGTGAGGGCTCCAAGGCCTTCCCCGATGGCGAGGGCCAGGCTGGCGAACACCAGCTTGCGCCAGAAAAACGGCGATTTCAGGCCGCTGGCGAGTCGTTCTGCCAGTGCAGGTTCTGAGGGGTGGGCTGCGCTGGTTGCGCCCGCGCTCTCCTGGGCTGCTTCAGGCTTTCGGAGCTGAGCGGGCGTGAACACGATCTGCACCAGCGTGCCGATCGCCAGGCCAAGGCTGATGGCCAACAGTTCGTCGCGCCAGCTTTCCCAGCTGGGCGTACCCAGCAGGGGCAACACACCGGCGCACGCCACCACACCGCTGAGCAGGCGCAGCTTGCTGGGCAGGATGAGCGTGATCAGCTGCATCAGGGCTGCCACCAGCCCAAACACAAACACCTGGGGCACATTCGAGAGCGCCAAGCCCAAGCTCACCCCGATCGCCAGGCACAGCCCCACCAGGATCAGCAGAACCGGGTAGATCAGGGGCGGCCAACGGCTGAAATCAGGCCTCACCACCAGAACGGCGATCAGCGATCCATAGGCCAGCGAGCTGCCGCTCAAGCCAATGCCTTCACAGGCCGCATGCGTGAAGGCGGCGGCCAGGCCGATCACCAGGGCTGCCCTCAGATCGAGCGTGAGGGGGTTGGAGTGGCCCTCAGTCGCCATGGAGCGTGGACCCTTTGAGGGCCTGGGCCCAGCCCACCAGCAGCACGATCACCAACAGCGCCAGCCAGAACCACAGCCGCGGCGGCTGGCTGGCAGCGGTGATCAGCAGCAGGATGAGCGCGAGCCAGGGGGCAGGCTGACGCCAGGGTTTAAGCCAGCGCTGCAGGCCGTGGGGGAGGGTGTGCTTCATCGTTCCGTGCCTCCCAGCCAGCGCAGGAACGGCACGATGAAACTCACAGGGCTGCGCCGCTCTACCACCACCTCACTCTTGGCTGGTGTTCCATTCTCAAGCTGCAGATTGGGTCCGCTGCCGCCGCCACTCCAGCGCAGGCCGGAGGGCGTCGGAGCGTGCTCCAGTCGCACCGTCACCAGGCGCACCGGTGCGGTGGCCTTGTCGGGCAGGGTGGCAAGCGGATCACCGCCTTCGCCAAACGCCGCCTGACGGCTGCGGGCGATCAGGCTTCCGGCCAGTTGGCTGTCGCCAACGGCCCTGGCCACCTCGGCCAGGTTGGCGCTGGCGGGGGCAATGCTGGCGATCCGGCCTTCCACCAGGCCGTAGCGCTGGGAGCTGCCGCCGTAGCGATCGCGGGTCTGCAATTGCAAATCCAGGTGAATCGGCATCCCTGGCCTGAGCCTTGCCACATCTGCTTCACCGAACAAGGCAATGGCTGTGCGCTCCGGATCATCGGCGTTCGGCTCTGGGCCAACGCCAACCGAGGCGAGCCGTTGGCCGGGGATCACCGCCTGCCCAGGGTCCACGCTCAAACCCAGCAGCATCCCGTCGCGCGGAGCGAGCACCGACTGGCTGTTGCGCTGGGCCTCAAGGCCGGCCTGGGTGGCATCGAGTTGAGCCAGTTGGGCCTGCAGTTCTTTGATTGCGCTTTCGTTGCGCAGGTAGAGGTCTTGTGCTCCAACCCATAGGGGGCTGTAGCGGGGAATCACCTCGTCGCGGCGCAGGTTCTCGAGGGCCTTGAGCTGGAGACCCACTGGCTGGTTGGCGGTGCGCAGGGTGCCGATGCGCGATTCGATGGTTTGGCGTTGCCGTTCCACGGCTTTGATCTGGTCGAGCAAGGCGTTGTTGGCCGGGCCGATGGCCCCCGCGCCAGCGGCCTGCTGATCAATGCGGTTGATGGTCATCAGCAGGTCGCCCTGCTTCACCCGATCGCCGATGCGCCGCACCAGCTCCTGCACCTGGCCGGCTGAGCGGGCGTAGACCCCCACGCGGCTTTCGGGGGCCAACAGCAGGGCGCTTCCTTCAACCTTCACCGGCACTGATGGTGCAAGCGCCCAGGCGCTGCAAGCCGCACTCACCGCCGCCATCGGCAACAGCTGGGGGAGGCGTTCACTCAGCATCGCCGTCCCATCCCGCTGCCTGTTCTGCTGCAATCTGCGGTTACGGTACCGGCAAATTGCGATCAGAAGGCTTGCGCCGCCCGCTGCGCCGCTGTTTGTGCCTGATGGCTCTGCTGCTGCAGAGCGGTGCAGCGTTCGCGGAGCAGCCGATTCGTTCGGTTGAGTCGGTGGCCCAGCCGCTGGAGGGCATACCTGCAGCCGCTATACCGCCAGCACCGCTCAGCCTCAGCCTGGCTCAAGCGATTGCTCTGGGCATGGGCCGCTCGCTGGCCTTGCGCAACAGCAGCCTTGCCTTGGCTGAAAGCCGCGCGGTGCAGGGGTTGGCCCGGGCCCGGTTCATGCCCAAGCTCGATCTGGTGGGCCTCGGCACCTACGCCCAGGTGGGTACCGATGTGGGTTTCATCTCCAACCTCCCGGCGATCGGCGATCTCAATTTCGATCTCGGCGGCGATGGCTACGCCGTTGTGCAGAACACCTTTGTGAATGTGGGCCTCGCGCTCACCATGCCACTGATTGATTTCGGGCGTGGGCCGTTGCAACAGGCTGCCCGCGCCGGGGTGCAGGCGGCGGAGGCGGAGCAGCGGGAGCAGCAACGGCGCACCCGCTTCGCCATCCAGAGCTCGTACCTCAACGCTCAGCTCGCCGAAGCCTTGATCCCTGTGTGGGAGAGCGCTTTGCAGGTGTCGACCCGCTTGCTCAGCGATGCGCGGGCCATCCGGCGGGAGGGTCTTGCCGCCCGCATCGACACGCTGCAGGCTGAGGCGCTCGTGGAAACCGATCGCCAGGGGCTGGCCGAAGCCCGCAGCCAGCGGGAGGTGGCGCTCAGCGCCTTGGCCCGCAACCTCAACTTGCCCCCAGAGCAGGTGATCAGCCTCTCGGAGCCCCTGCGGCCCCTGCCGGCCTGGGCCCTGAACTTGAGCGGCAGCCTGGCTCTTGCCATGGCGGAGGATCGCCCAGCCCTTGAAGCGCTGGAGCAGCAGCGCCGAGCTCAGCAGGCGCAGGTGAAGGTGGCCCGTGCCGGGGCGCTGCCCCAGGTGGGTTTGTTGCTCGGCGGCGGCATCAATGGCGACTGGCTGAATGTGCCGGTGCTCAACACCACTACGCGCGTGGGCGTGAACGGCAGCCAGGGAGCGGATCTGCCCACGTTGAGCAGCAGTGGCAATGCCTCGGGCAGCTTTTACGACTGGGGTGCCGTGATCTCCCTGCGCCAGCCCCTGTTTGATGGCGGCCTCACGAGGGAGTCGGTGGCACTGGCCCGCCGCCGCGCTGAGCAAGGTGAGGTGGCGCTGGAGCTGGCCCGCCAAACGATCACTCAGCAGGTGGAAACCTTCTATGCCACGCATCAGGCCTCCGGGCCCCAGATGCGAGCTGCGGCGGCTGCCGCGGCCGCTGGCGCAGAGGCTGTGCGCGATGCGCTGCTGCGCTACCGCGTCGGGGTGGCACCGATCACGGAGTTGTTGATCGCTCAGCGCAACCTGCAGGCGGCTCGTTCGGCGGAGGCCAGTGCCATCCATCGCTGGAACATCAGCCGCGTTGGGTTGGAGCTGGAAACCGGTTCTGGGCTGGCCCAGGAGAGCCTTCCTCCCTCTCTTTAAAGTGATGGGATGACCGACCAGGCCCCACGTTCTGAAACGCCCGCCAGCGAGCGCATCACCGAGCAGCTCGGCCGGTTGATCCCCCTGGTGAACGGCCGTTCGCGCGTGGCACGGGTGGGTTCATCCCACGGCCGCGATGGCCTGCCCTCGCTGCTGAGCTGGGATGACGACGGTCAGCTGAACGTGGACTGACCTTGCCCGCCGCGGGGCTGTTGGTGCTGGCCGGTGGCGGCCACACCCACGCACTGTTGCTGTGCCGCTGGATCATGCGGCGCGCCAGGCGGCCTGCGAATCAGGCGGTGTTGCTGGTGAACCGCACCAGTACGGCTCTTTATTCCGGCATGGTGCCTGGCCTGTTGGCAGGGCTGTATTCACGGGAGGCCTGCGCCATCGATCTGCGCGACCTCTGCCGGCGCGCCGCTGTGGGCTTTGTGCAGGCGGAGATCACGGGGCTCGACCCCGCTCGCCGTGAGCTGCTTCTGCAGGGGCGCCCGCCGCTGCGGTTTCACACCCTCAGCCTGAATGTGGGCTGTGAAACCCTCTGGCAAGCGGGGCCCTCAGCAGCCAGCGGCTCGGTGCAAACGGTGAAGCCGCTTGAGCCCTTCCTCACCTGGCTGGAGCGGCGGCTCAGCGATCCTGCAGATCAGCAGGTGCGGATCCGCGGCGGTGGGGCTGCCGCTGTGGAGGTGGCTTTGGCCTTGCGGAGCCGCGGTTTGCGGCCTGAGCTGTTGCTGCGCGGCGATGGCTTGCAGCTGGGATCTGCTGCAGCGCATCAAGCAGCTGAACGGGTGCTGGCTGAAGCTGGGATCCCGATTCAGCGCGGGGTGGAGGATCAGGCCGCCGCGGATCTGGCGTGCACGGGCAGCCGGGCACCGGCTTGGCTCGCCGCCAGTGGTTTGCCTGTTCAGCCGGGAACAGGACGGGTGCTCACCGATGCCAGCCTGCTGGTGCAGGGGTGTGAGCAGCTGTTCGCCAGCGGTGATTGCGCCGTGATCGCTGCCGATCCCCGGCCCCCGGCAGGGGTGTGGGCGGTGCGGGCGGCGCCGTTGTTGGCGGAGAACCTGTGGCGCCGGCAGGCAGATCCGCCGTTGCCTTTGCGCCGCTGGCGGCCGCAGCGCTGGGCTCTGCAGCTGCTGGGTGATGGGGGGCTGCAGGGGCTGCAATCGCCGCGCGCACTGGCGGTGTATGGACCGTTCTGTTGGGGCCCTTCAAGGCCGTTATGGCACTGGAAAGATCGGATTGATCGCCGCTTTATGCAGGGTTTTGCCCCCGCAGCCGTGATGGCCGCAGGGGCCGCCCCCATGGCCTGCCGCGGCTGCGCCGCCAAGCTGCCTTCTGCGCCTTTGGCCGCGGCCTTGGGGCGCTTGTCGTCCACGGGCGACGCGCCAGCTGCGGAAGACGCCGCCCGCCTGGATGTGAATGAGCGCGGGGAGCTGCTGCTGCAGAGCGTGGATGGCTTCCCGGCGCTTCTCGACGACCCCTGGCTCAATGCCCGCCTCACCACCCTGCATGCCTGCAGTGATCTGTGGGCCTGCGGCGCTCAGGTGCGGAACCTGCAGGCGGTGGTGACCCTGCCGGAAGCCGCTCCCGCTGTGCAGGAGGAGTGGTTGCTCCAGAGCCTCGCTGGTGTGCGTTCGGTGCTGGATCCGCTGGGGGCAACGCTGCTGGGGGGCCACACCCTGGAGGGCCGAGATGGGGCGGGTCTGGGGCTCAGCCTCGCGGTGAATGGAGCTCTACTGCCGCAGCAGTACTGGCCAAAAGGGCCCCTGGCGGCGGGTCAGGTGTTGCTGCTCACCCGCCCGATCGGCACGGGCGTGCTGTTTGCCGCGGCGATGGCTGGTGTGGCCAAGCCAGCCTGGCTGGATGCAGCTTTGGCCGTGATGCAGCAGAGCCAGGCGCCCCTGGTGGAGCTCCTGGCTGCCCATGGCTGCCAGGCCTGCACAGACGTCACTGGCTTTGGCTTGCTGGGGCACCTGAGTGAAATGCTCGGCCCCGCTCAGCGGGTCGCCCTTGATCCAGATGCGATCCCAACCCTACCCGGTGCCCTCGAGCTGCTGGAGCAGGGGCTGAGCAGCAGCCTCGCGCCCGCCAATGCCCGCGCCCTGGTTGCGCTCGATGGCCCGATCGTGCTCAACGGTGCAGCCACTGCGGCCGAGCAGCAGCTCTGGATCGACCCGCAAACGTGTGGTCCGTTGCTGGCGGCCCTGCCTGAGGCGGCTGCCCAGGCGGCGCTCGCGGCGATCAGGGCGGCTGGTTTCCCTCAGGCGGCCCTGATCGGCCGCGTGATCTAGTCGCGCACCAACCAGCCGGCGGTGAGATCGTCGAGGTCGCTTTGCAGGTAGTAGTAGCCCCGTGCACCGGAGCGCCCCTTCACCAGTAGTGCCCGGTAGCGATAGGTGGCACCGAGCGCATCACGTTCATTCAGGGTGCCCCAGCAGCTGTTGGGATCCAGCTTGAGATCGCCGCTGTAGCTGGCTGTTTCGCCGACGCCGCTGTAGCTGGAGAGGGCCACACCGCTTACGCGGCCATCGCTCCATTGCTCCCGCTGCACCACCGCGTTGGGGCTCCAGCCGCCGTTGCGCCAGCTCAGGCCCACCTGGCTGCTCAGCACCAGACCATTGAGATCGGAGGCCTGGCAACTGCCCGGTGCCATCGGTAGCCAGCGGCTGGTGATCACGGTGCCGGTGTTGCGGTTGAGGCTGTAAAGGGGGCGGCCTTTGCCATCGAGCACCACCTCACTGCGCTCCGTTCCCCAGGGCAGCTTTCGCTCCAGTTGCAGCACGCAGCTCGGGCCCATGCGCGCCACACCGGCGTAGCTGGCCTCGCGCTCGCTGCGTCCCACGCGCTCCACCAGCTTGCCCTGCAGCTTGCCGCCGGCCAGCCAGCGCTCCTCCTGTACATGGGCCGTGGGGGTGTTCTTGCCACTGCCGCTCTGCACGCCCATGCCCATCACCGCGTAGCGCCCCAGCACGGGCGTGGGGCAGGTTTTCTCGGCTGCTTGGGCTGGGCCGCTCAGGCTGGCGAGAGGTAGGCCGAGCCCCAGGGCTGCAATGGGGAACAGAGCCGACAGACGGTGGACCATGGTCTGGTCGCTGCACACAGAGCCCCCGCAGTATGGGCGGGTTGCGCTGGTGTGGCTTCAGGCTTCGGCTTAGATCTGAACCATGCCGCACCGCATGCCTTTGAGCACGGCTTGCACGCGGTTGTTCACCTCAAGGGTTTTGAGCAGGCGTTTTGTGTAGGTGCGGGCCGTTTCCTCACTCACTACAAGCTGCTCCGCGATTTCACGGTCGGTGAGGCCACTGGCGAGGAGATCGAGCACTTCGTATTCACGGGGCGTCAGCCTTGGGCAGCTCAGGTAGGGCAACTGCCCGGAGCGCAGCGAAGGACTGCGATATGAGTGATTCCCCATCACAGCCATCACCGCTGCTTCGAGAGGTTTCTGGTCTTCGATGAAATCGGCTTCGGCTACCACCGCTTCCAGCCAGCTGGCTTCGGCGTATTCCACTGGGATCGCATCACCCAGGGCCAGCATCACCACCTTCAGTTGCGGCTGCAACTGGCGTGATTTGCGCGCCAACTCAAAGCCGTTGCCGTTCTCGAGAAAGTCAGTGCAGATCAGGAGTTCATAAGGTTCTCGCTGCAGATAGGCCAGACAGCTCTCTTCATCAGTCACGGCGCAACCGATGTAGGTGGATGTGCTGAAGCTTTCGCAGAGGCAGCGCAGAAAGAAGCGCCCTTTCAGGGCAAGAGCTACCTTGCCCTGAACGGCAACTGAGAGGAGCACCTCGTCAAGGTTTCCGGCGCTGAGGCTGTCGAGATAAGGCGTGAAGTCCATCGCTCAGCCCCAGGCGTGGCTCCATCATCGCGCCCGGTTGCACACGGTCAGGTCAGATCGCAACCTTTTGTGTGTCGCGTGTGAGTTGGGCGTACAGATACTGCGGCGACTTGTAATGACGCGGCAGGCAGTGATGCAGTGTTTCAAGCCGGCCCCAGCACACGGTGCGTTGAATCTTGTTGAGCGTTCGCTTTTCAGCGATCAACATCTTCAGTGCTTTGCAATACAGCTGGTAATTGGCTTCGAGTTCGCCGATGGTGATGCTGGCGTCCTGGCTCATGGTTCAGTCGTCGTAGACGAGGCACTCAGGGGCATTGGGGTTGAGGTCGCAATACACCTCAAGCGGTGAGGGATCCTTCTGCTCACCGGGGTGGTGCTGCCGATAGGCCTCGAGATCCTTGAGCTCGCCTTCGAGGTGGTTGATCTTGCCGGTGTCGCCGCTCTGGCGGGCCTGATCAAGCTCAGCCTTCAGCTTGGCCAGGTGGGCTTCGATGTTCTCCAAGGATCGGGTGTGATCGGCTCGCTACAGCTACGAACGCTCCACTGGCCATCGCTACCCCCATTTGGGGGCAACCCGTCAGAGTTGCGCTTCTCCTGTCAGAGTGGCTTGAGCCCCCAGGGTTCGTGTGATCCGCCGTTTCAGGCTGCTGGCTCTGCTGGCCGTGGTGGTTCTGACTGGTTGCCGTTCAACGGCCCCATCACCCCAGGAGCGGGAACGCCTAGCCCAACAGCAGCGCTTGCTTGCGCTGTGCACCAGCAATCAGCAACGGTTGCCCGGCTTGGTGGAGCGCTTTGATGCAGCTCAGAGCCGCTTGGCCTCCCTTCGCCAAGCCAGGTACACGCCCAGCCCCGGGCCCAAGCCCCTCGATCCCGATGAGCAGCGCCGGCTCACCATCTACGACCAACAAACTGAGCAGGACCTCTACGAACAGGCTGTGGACGCCTGGCGGCAGCAGGAGGCTGAACGGCGGGAACGCTGGGAGCAGGCCCAGGCTGTCAAGGAGGCTGCAGCCGCCGAAGCACTCAGGGCCGCAGCCTCTGCCCTGCGGCAGGTGCATCCCGAGCTGCTGCTGGCCGGTGCTTCACCGCGCTTGAATCCTGAGGAGGTGGAGCGCTTTCGCAACTGCCAGCCGGAGCAGTTTCGGTGAGTGGTGGCTGGAGGCGATGGGGCTTCAGCCTGGCGCTGTTCACCGGGCTGGAGTCGCCGGTTCGGGCCCAGCTCCTAGCGCCACCACCCTTGCCAGCGGTGCCTGAAACCGATATCAGCCCTGAACGTGAAGGTTGTGTGCGCCGTTTCGGCCATACCGGTTGTGCGGCTCGGCTTTACGCCCAGTTGCTCTGCGCATCGATGGGTGCTGCACATGGTCTTGCCGGTGAAGGTGCGCTGGAGCGCATGGAAGCCGAGCTCGCGGAGCAATACGACCAGGCCGTCATCGACTTCCGAGGGATTACCCCGGAGCAGGTGGAAACGGCAGCTGTTCGCTATTACGCCCCCATTCTCTGCCCGGAGAAGAGCCCGCAGATTCGTCAGCTGTTCGATCCATCGTGAGGGCTGTTCTGGCGAACGCAGCAACCCTCGGCGGTTCGCTGAGCCGTTGGAGCAGGCATGCCGCAGAGAGGTCTGGCCCGCTGTTCAGATCAGCGGCAGTTCAAACCAAGGGCACTTCAAACCAACCGCAGCTGGATAGGACGGGCAGAGTGAACGTTGCCTGCATGGTGGGATTGGCGCGCAAAGGCCTGCATGTGCTGCCGGCGATTGTGCTGTTGCCCTACGTGGCTTGCGCCTTCCGGCAGCTGCAGCGGGTGGATGCATTGCAGGAGTCGATGTTCTCCTCGAGCCCTTTAGGGTGATGGAACGTTTGGCTGACAGGTCGCGTTGACCAACTGCGAATCCTGTCAGCACTTTGTTCCGCCTGTGGGACCGCAAGGTGTGTGTCAGATCTGGCACAAAACGATGACAGCTGCACAAGCCGCCACGCTCATCTGCCCCCTGTGGGAAAGGCGGCAGGCGAACGCTTCAGGATGCGGGAAGCAGCCTGGCGGACTGCGCTAAACAACGCTTCAAAACCGCCTTATGGGTTTCAGGCGTTTGCGGCTGCAGCGTGTGCTCAAGTAAATACGCAGCAAGATTGCTGAGCGATCGACCCTCTACGGTGCTGCGTCTCTCCAGTGCAGCAAAGACGGTGTAAGGAATGGTGATCGTTAGACGCTTGGGGGAGCGACTGCGAAAGGCTTTCAGGGTCTTTGGTGCGCCATTTGCATAAACCACGGATCCCTCTTTTGTTGGGCTCTTTAAGTATGTCTTCCGGTTTTGCCATTGGCCATGGAATGGCAGTCAAGTTCTGTGATGGTTTGAGTGGAAAGGTGTCGTTTTCGGTGAACTGGCGTCCAAGTGAATCAGCCTGGATCACTCTCAGGCATGTTTTGGCTAGACCGCCTGTTCTGTAGGGCTTGATCGAGGATCTCCAGAATCAGCTCATCCACAGACCGACCGGCTTGCTCTGCCGTTGCTCGCAGCTGCTCCATTGCATCGGAGGAGAGCTCGAGTTCGAGCTTTTTGGGGAACTTGCTCGGATCAAGCTCCCAGCTCTGCTCATTCGCCATCGTTTGTGGGGGCTTGATTGGGTGAATCTGTGCCCGCGTCGCTGATGCGAAGCCCGTAGCCTCCAGTGCTGGAGAGATAGAGCTTGATCGCGTCATCGATCACCTCATTCAATCGCCGATTTTCCCGCAATGACAGCAACTTCAAGGCCAGATGATCTTTTTCTTCCAGGGCGATGGTGAGACGAGGCATCGCGTGAACAAAGGAGGAATGCAGATCCTTTGGAATGCCATCCTACGCAATATCTATTGCATTGTTTCACTGTAGTGCTGCTGCACTTCAGTGCGAATGCACGGATGGCAGCCGGGTGCTTGTGGCGAAGGCGAGGGCCACCAGCACGCATGACATCCATAGGCAGGCCTGCATGCCGCCCAGCAGGAACAGGGCTCCCGAGAGCAACGTGCCAAGTAGGCGCCCGGCGGCATTGGCCATGTAATAGAAGCCCACATTCAGGCTCACCGACTCGGCATCGGTGTAGGCGAGCACCATGTAGCTGTGGATCGAAGAATTCATGGCGAACACCACGCCGAAGGCCGCCAATCCCCCCACGATTGCCACACCCGGGTGTGCCACGTCGCGCCAGAGGGCGATCGCGATCAGCGCCGGGATGGCGGTGAGCACACCACTCCAGAACTCCACCGCTGAAACTCCTGGTGGTTTGCTCTGGCCCCAGCTGCGGCGTAGGGCAGGAGCCGAGGCCTGCACGATCCCATAGCCGATCACCCACAGGCCCATGAAGCCGCCCACCTCCCAGAAGCGCCAACCCAGGGCGGCCTGCAGGAACACAGGCAAGGCCACCACAAACCACACATCGCGGGCGCCAAACAGGAAGAAGCGGGCCAGGGAGAGCACATTGATGCCGCGGGATTTGGAGAACAGCGCTGTGAACGTTGGCTTCTCCTTCATCCGGCCGATTTCGGCCGGAAGCACCAAGGTGAGCAGAAAGGCGCTGAACAGGCCGGCGGCCATCGCTCCCACGGCCGCGTTGAAGCCGATTGTGGTGAGCAGCAGGCCGCCCAGAAAAAAGCCCACGCCTTTAAGCGCGTTCTTGGAGCCGGTGAGGATCGCCACCCACTTGAACAGCTGTGCCTCGCCGCGGCTCTGATCCTCTGGGGTTTCGGGCACCACGGTTTTGATGGCGCTCTTGGCGCTCATCTTGTTGAGGTCTTTGGCGATGCCGCTGATCGCCTGGGCCACCATCACGTAGGCCACGCTCCACCATTTCGGCCAGGTGTCGGCCACCGGGATGAGCATCAACAGGGCCGCCACCTGCATCAAGGTGCCGCTCCAGAGGGTGAGCCGCAGGCCGAAGCGGGCCCCTAGCCAACCGCCGTAGAGGTTGGTGACGATGCCGAAGAATTCGTAGAAGAGAAACAGAAAGGCGATCTCAAGCGTGGTGTAACCCAGCGCGTGGAAATGAAACACCACCAGCATGCGCAGGGCGCCGTCGGTGAGGGTGAAGGCCCAGTAGTTGGCCGTCACGATGGCGTATTGCTGGAGCGCCGAAAGGGAGCGCTGGCCCGCGGAGAGGAGGCCCATCAGCGTGCATCCAGCGCGGCGATGTGGCAGGCCAGATCCGCCATGCGGGAGCTGTAGCCCCACTCGTTGTCGTACCAGGCGTAGACCTTCAGCTGGGTGCCGTTCACCACCATCGTGGAGAGGGCGTCGATCACAGCACTGCGGTTGTCGTTCACATAATCGATCGACACCAGCGGCCGGGTTTCGTAACCAAGGATGCCCTGCAAGGCTCCGTTGGCGGCCGTTTCAAAAGCGCCATTCACCTCTTCTACGCTCACTGGGCGCTCCAGTTCGAACACCGCATCGGTGAGGGAGGCGTTGAGCAGCGGAACGCGCACCGCATGGCCGTTGAGCTTGCCTTGCAAGTCCGGAAAGATCATCCCAATCGCTTTGGCTGATCCGGTGGTGGTGGGGATCAGGCTCTGCGTGCAGGAGCGCGCCCGGCGCAGGTCGCTCTTGAACGCATCCACAACCACTTGGGTGTTGGTGACATCGTGAAGGGTGGTGATTGAGCCGTGCTTGATGCCGAAGCTCTCGTGCACCACCTTCACCACCGGCGCGAGGCAGTTTGTGGTGCATGACGCTGCTGTGATCAGGCGGTGTTGGCTTGGGTCGTAGAGCTGATGGTTGATGCCGTAGACGATGTTGAGCGCTTCGGCTCCGGCGATCGTGCCTTTCACCGGGCAGGCCACCAGCACCCGCGTCATCCCCGCGGCATCGAAATAGGGCTGCAGGGTTTCGGGGGTTTTGAATTTGCCGCTGCACTCGAGCACCAGCTCAACGCCCGCTTCCGTCCAGGGCACGGCCGTGGGATCCGATGCCTGGCTGTAACTCACCGATTGGCCGTCCACGTCGAAGCCGCTGGTGCTCGGCTGAACCTGCCGTTGCCAGCGGCCATGCACGGAATCGAAGGCCAGGAGGTGAGCGGCCGTGGCGGCATCGCCAGCGCGCTCGTTCACATGCACCAGCTCAATGCCTGGCCGGCCCCAGAGGGCGCGAAACACAAGGCGGCCGATGCGACCGAAGCCATTGATGCCGATCTTCATCGCTGCTGCAGCTTGGAGCCGTGCGGAATTGCACAACGATCATAAATCAACTAGATTTGATGCGTTTCGTGCTCTGGGTTACATGACGGTTGCTGCAGCGCCGCTCAGTGCAGATCACGCGCGCCTGATGCTCAAGGCTCTTGCTGAGCCGATTCGCTTACAGCTGATCGAGGTGCTCGGCAATGGGGAGCGCTGCGTTTGTGAGCTCACCTCCGAGCTGGGTATGGCCCAATCGAAGTTGTCGTTTCACCTCAAGGTGCTCAAGGAGGCCGGCCTGCTCAATGCCCGCGAAGATGGTCGCTGGGTTTACTACAGCCTTGAGCCTCAATCCCTGCAAGAGCTGCGCGCCTGGCTCGGCAGTTTGACCAGCCGTTGCACCACTCCGGCCTCCCCCTGCTGCTGATCACCGTGGGCAACTTTGAGCGTTTTCTCAGTCTTTGGGTGGCCCTGGCCATAGCGGCAGGCGTGGCGCTGGGGGCCCTGTTTCCCGAGGTCGCCGAGGGCGTGGCCACTCTGGAAGTGGCTCGAATCAATCTGCCGATCGCCCTGCTGATCTGGGGAATGATCTATCCCATGATGCTGGCGGTGGATTTCGGCTCCATCGGTGCCCTTCGGCGTCAGCCCAAGGGGTTGGTCGTCACTGTGGTGGTGAACTGGCTGATCAAGCCGCTCACCATGACGGCCATCGCCTGGCTGTTCATCCGCGGCCTCTTCGCTGCCTGGATTCCCGCGGCGATGGCCGATCAATACATCGCCGGCATGATTTTGCTGGGAGTGGCGCCTTGCACGGCCATGGTGTTTGTGTGGAGTCGCCTCTGCGCTGGCGATGCCAATTACACCCTGGTGCAGGTGGCCATCAACGACCTGATCATGGTGTTTGCCTTTGCGCCGATCGCCGCGCTCCTGCTTGGTGTGAGCCAGGTGCTGGTGCCATGGGACACCCTGCTTACGGCCGTGGGGCTGTTTGTGGTGGTGCCCCTGCTGGCGGGGTGGTTCACCCGGTTGTTGCTGCGTTCACCGGGTCGAATCGAACGGTTGGAGCAGCGGCTTAAACCCCTGGCGATCGTGAGCCTGATTGCCACCGTTCTTGTGCTGTTCATGGTGCAGGCCCGGGCGATTCTCTCCAATCCCCTGCCGATTGTGCTGATTGCCATCCCCCTGATCCTTCAGACCTACCTGATTTTCTGGATCAGCGCGGAATGGATGCGCCGCTGGGGTCAACCCAAGGCGATTGCAGCGCCTGGAGCCATGATCGGTGCCTCGAATTTCTTTGAGCTGGCGGTTGCTGTCGCCATCAGCCTGTTTGGCCTCAACTCGGGTGCAGCCCTGGCCACCGTGGTGGGTGTGCTTGTGGAAGTGCCCGTGATGCTCTCCCTGGTGGCCATTGCCAATCGCAATCAACGCTTGTTTCCCGAACAAGTGGGGGCCTCGCGCTGATGGCGGCATCGCTGCATCCACAATCAACGCGATCGTGGCTACTCGGGAGCGCCCACTCGCTGGCGTGCTTCGGATCGATCAGCTCAGCAGGCCAGCGGCTCGCGAGGGCTCTCTGTGAGCGCTGCCGGCGTTTCCCGCAGGAAGCTGCGCAAGCTGTAGTGATCGGCCTGCAGCGCTTCCACCAGCTCCTGGCAGGCCAGCTCAGGCATGGTGTGGTCACCGCACGTGAACACATCCACTGCGGCGTAGCCGGTTTCGGGCCAGGTGTGAATCGAGAGGTGCGATTCAGCCAGCAGCGCTAACCCGGTGACGCCTTGGGGATCGAAGCGGTGGCTGATCAGATGCAGCAGCGTGGCACCGGCTCGTTGCACGGCCTGGGTGATGGTGCTGCGTAGAAGGGGTTCGTCGTCAAGCTTGGCTGCATTGCAGCCATACAGTTCGAGGATGCAGTGTTTGCCAACTGGAGCAAGGCTGCCATCCCATCCAGGGTTGGGGTGAAGGTTGGGGAGCGTGTTGTTCATCGAGCGATGAGGAACAGATTTCAAACCTACTGGGCGGGATGAATCCATGCCATCACGAGAGAGCGGGTCGCGTAGCACACCATCAGCTGTGGCTCACAACCAACGCTTCACGCACCCTTAACCAATCACTAACCTGCTCGCTTGCATGGCTGCTTAGACGTGGGGAGCTCCTGAACGGTTGCTTTTCCATGTCCTTCGCGAAGAAGGCCCTCTGCTTCGGCGTTCTCTCCAGCCTCGGCATCGCTGCAGCAGCTTCAGCCCAAAGCGCTATCAACGGTGCCGGCGCTACCTTCCCTGCTCCCTTCTACCAGCGCGCTTTTGCTGGGGCTGCGTCCAAAGGAATCAGAGTGAATTACCAGTCGGTCGGTTCTGGCGCGGGTGTGCGTCAGTACGTGGCCGGCACCGTGGATTTCGGCGCCACCGATGAGCCGATCAAGGCTTCTGAAGCCGCCAAGGTGAGCCGTGGTGTGGTCCAGTTCCCCGCTGTGGGCGGCACCATCGCCATCGCTTACAACAAAGCTGACTGCAAAGGCCTGAAGCTCAGCCAGAAGCAGGCTGTGGATATCTTCCTGGGTAACATCAAAACCTGGGATCAGCTCAAGTGCGGCAAGGGCCCGATCACCGTGGCGCACCGCTCCGACGGCTCCGGCACCACGTTCGCCTTCACCAATTCCCTGAGCGCTTTCTCTTCTGAGTGGAAGAGCAAGGTGGGTGAGGGTAAGAGCGTGAAATGGCCGGTGGGCGTTGGCGGTAAGGGCAACGAGGGTGTTGCCGGTGTGATCAACAACACCCCTGGCGCCATTGGTTATGTGAACCAGAGCTACGTGAAGGGCAAGATCAAGGCTGCCGCCCTGCAGAACAAGGCTGGCAAATACGTGATGCCCACCTTGGCTGGTGGTGCCGCTGCCCTGAACAACATCAAGCTCGACGCCAACCTGGCTGGAGAGGATCCCAATCCCGCCGGTGCCAGCAGCTACCCCATCTCCACCCTCACCTGGATCCTGGCTTACCAGAAGGGCAATGGCGCCAAGGCGGGCAAGATCCGTGAAGCCATGCTCTATCTGCTGGGCCCCGCCCAGAACCAGGCTGATGAGCTGGGTTATGTGCCCCTCAAGGGCGACATCCTGAAGAAGGCCAAGGCTGCTGTGGCCAAGATCGGCGCCTGATCTGAGACAAACCTGGAACACAAGGGGGGCTTGATCGGCCCCCCTTTTTTTGCCTCAGCCCCCTCATCCACGCTGATTCGATGGCTGCCACCCCTCAGCCGGCTTTGATCCGGCTCGTGGCTGATGATCCAATTTGGAGGGAGCAGTGCCACCTCGCCCTCGTGCAGGAGGGCTTTCGGGTTGAACAACAACCCGCCCCTCAACAGCTGAAAGACTTACTCAGCGCTTCACCCACAGCCGAACGCCCTGCACTTTGGGTGGTGAATCTTCCCAGTGAACGGCACGATCTGGTGGCCACGCTCGCGTTGCTGCAGCGCTGGCGCCGCCGCGATCTGCTCACGCCGCTGCTGTTGTTGGCCGATGCCGCCGATGAACAAGAGCGCGCAGAACTGCTGGAAACGGGAGCCGACGATGTGCTTGCGCGCCCGTTCGGCCTGCGGGAGTTTGTGGCCCGCTGCCGGGCGATGTTGCGCCGGGTGCGGCGGATGGAGCAAAGCGCCCGCTCTGCTCAGGCGGGCACTGTGTTGGAGGCAGGCTCCCTGCAGCTGTTTCGGGAGCAGTGCCGCGTGTGCCGGAATGGCTCCGAAGTAGCGCTCACACCCCGTGAGTTTCGCTTGCTGGAATGTTTCATGCTCCAGCCGGGACGCGCCTTGAGCCGCGATCAGTTGATCGAGCAGGTGTGGGGTGCGGACTACTGCGGCAACAACAAGAGCGTGGACGTGCATGTGCTCTGGTTGCGCCGCAAGTTGGATCAGCCCGGGAAGCCTTCCTTGTTCGTTACTGTTCGCGGTATTGGTTATCGGTTTGCACCTCCCCCTCGCTAGGCAGCGAGGCGAGATAGCGCTGACGCTGCCGTGAAATCAGCGCCTCATCGCAGGGATGGTTTTCAGCTGATGTGGAGCTGCCCTGCTCGCGGTTCGTCTCTAAATCGCTGTTGCTGGCTGTGGTCATGGGTTTCAGTGCGCAGAGGTGGCGGTTTAATCACAGAATTCACCCAGCAGCATCCCGCCACAAAACTGATGCTGCCCCGGCTTGTGGTCACCAACATGACTGTGTTTCGCAATCAAGCCAAGCTAAGGCTTCGAAAGACCTCTCAGGTAGCCGTGCGTACGATTCGGGGCAGACTGCCGCATTAATGTCGCCTGCAATACAAGCCTTAGCGAAATTGAGGCTTCTTGTGCTCATCAAAGCTTCTCTCGAGCACTTGGCCCACGGTGAGGCCGATCGGCAGCTTACCGCCGAAGGCACTGCCCAATACGTTGCGGTAGAGCTTGTTCGTAACCAGCCGGTAGGTGGAATCCTGAAGGGGGATCACACCAGCTTTCTGAGACACCTTCACCCCTTGTTCCAGCGTGGCCACGATCATGGAGCGCAGCGTCGGATCGCTCTTGAGGGCTTGATCATTCACGTAGAAGAACAGCGGACGTGAGAGGGGCAGATAGCGGGAGGTTTGCACTGAGTTCACGCTGGGGATGACGCTGCCGCGAAGCCCATTCACAGCCAGGGCTCTGAGGCGGCTGCGGTTCGCTTGGTAGTAATCGAATCCGAAGTAACCCAGGGCATTGGGATCCTGAGCAACACACTTCACAAGCACGTTGTCGTCTTCGCTTGCGGTGTAGTCCTGGCGGGAGTTGGATTCGTTGCCGTTGATGGCTTTGTTGAAGGTGTCGTAGGTACCTGAATCAGTGCCAGGGCCGCACAGCCGGATGGGGATGTTAGGCCAGGTTGGATTCACCTGGTTCCAGCTCGTCACCTTGTTTTGAGCCTTGCGTTCCCAGAGGGTGCGGAGCTGAGCTGTACTGATCTCCTGCGCAAAGCTGTTTGAGGGGTTCACCACAACGGTGATGGCATCAAATGCCACGGGGAGCTCAAGAAAGCGCACCCCATTGGCCTTGCAGCTGGCAAGTTCTTTGGTGTTGATCGGTCTGGAAGCGGCGGTGACCACAGTGGTCTTGCTGCAGAACTGCCGGAAGCCCGCACTGGTTCCAACCGCTTCAGCACGGAAGCTTGCAGCCTTCCCTGAACGGGAGGCGTAGGCCTCAATCGCGGCCTTGCTGAAGGGATAAACCGTGCTCGAGCCCGAGATCAGAATCTTGCGAGCTGCGGCCAGGGCGGTTTGCGCCTGAGTTGCGCCTGCAAGCAGGCAAGGGGCTACTGCCAGTAAAGCGATCGAGCCGAAGCGAAGGGCGATCACATCGATCACGCTTGATTTGAACCTATCTTGGCTGCAATGCCCGGCAGTCCGTTTAAGGCGTGGTTAATGGTTGGTTGATTGCCGCCGAACCATAAACGCGTCTGCCCAGCTCTTTAACCGCCTCTTAAGCCCCTTCTTGGTTTTGCGTGAGACGGTAGGGGTAAGGGTTTACCGATCAATGGCAGCCTCTGAATCAACCGATCTATTTCTCTTGAGGCGACGGCCGCCTCAGGAAAAGCTGGTGGACCAGGGGTTCCGCCAGCTCTCCGTGCTCCTGGCTTCTCTCGTGGGCTTGGTGCTACTCGGAATTCTGCTCGTTGTTTTGTTTGGCTCCCGCGAAGCCATGGCCCGCTTTGGCCTCGGTTTCCTTGTGATCTCAGACTGGGATCCGGTGGGCGACACCTATGGGGCCTTCACTGCGATCTACGGAACGATCGTCACCTCGATTCTGTCTTTGTTGATCGCGGTACCGCTTGGTGTAGGCACCGCGATCTTCATCACGGAAAACCTGATTCCTCTTCGCTTGCGCCAGATGCTCGGCATCATGGTTGAGCTGCTTGCGGCGATCCCTTCGGTGGTGCTTGGGCTTTGGGCCATCTTCGTGATGGAGCCCTTCATTCGCCCTGCTCTGGAATTGCTCCACCAGACCTTGGGGTGGATGCCCTTTTTCTCCACGGTTCCGCAAGGTCCAGGAATGGCTCCAGCCATATTGATCCTTGTGGTGATGGTTCTGCCGATCATCACGGCCATCTCTCGCGACTCTCTTCAGCAGGTTCCACCGGAGCTCCGGCAGGCTGCCTACGGCGTAGGAACCACTCGCTGGGGCGCCATCCTGCAAGTGATTCTCCCTGCAGCTGTGTCTGGGATCACTGGTGGCGTGATGCTCGCCCTCGGCCGTGCCATGGGTGAAACCATGGCCGTCACCATGATTATTGGAAATTCAAATAACTTCAGCCTGAGCCTGCTGGCGCCTGGTAACACGATTTCATCGATGCTGGCCAATCAATTTGGCGAGGCGGATGGCTTCCAAGTTTCTGCGTTGATGTACGCGGCGTTTGTGTTGATGGTGCTCACGCTCATCGTGAATCTTCTCGCGCAGTGGATCGTGCGCCGTTTGAGTCTCAAATACAGCTGAAACCATGGCATTCTCTTCAACTCCTGCTCCAGCTGTTTCCAGCTTCACCCGTTCACTTAATTTTCGGGCATCTCTACCACGTAACCGTTGGAACACTCTCTTTACTGCACTTGCAGGACTGTTCGCCGTGATCGCGGTGATTCCTCTCGTGCTGGTCTTGGGCTATGTGCTTTTCAAGGGTGGATCTCTGATCAGTGCTCGTCTGCTGACTGAACTTCCCCCCGCTCCTGGCCTTGAGGGTGGTGGCATCGGCAATGCGATCCTAGGCACCATTGTTGTTACCTTGATCGCCAGCCTAATTGCCATCCCCGTTGGTGTGGGTGGCGGTATCTACTTAGCTGAATACTCTCGCTCAGGTTGGTTTGCTCAGTTTGTTCGATTCGGCACGAATGTTCTTTCAGGCGTGCCGTCGATCATTTGTGGTGTCTTCATTTACGGCTTGATCGTGAGTACCCGGGTGTTTTTTGGTCAGAGCTACAGCGCTATGGCGGGGGGTATTGCCCTCGCTGTGCTGATGCTGCCTACTGTGATCAAAACCACGGATGAAGCCCTCAAGCTTGTTCCCCAAGAGCTGCGCTGGGGGGCCATCGGGATAGGTGCCTCGAAGTTTGTCACCATCACGCGCATTACCCTTCCTTCAGCTTTTACACCTATCGCAACGGGTGCTGTTCTCGGCATAGCTCGAGCCGCCGGTGAGACGGCGCCCCTGATCTTTACGGCATTGTTCTCGCCTTTCTGGCCAGAGGGGTTTTTTAACCCTATTGCCACGATGTCTGTGCTGATCTTTAACTTTGCGATCATGCCTTACGAAGCTCAGAATGCCTTGGCTTGGGCTGCTTCGTTTGTTCTGGTTGTGATGATTCTTGGAGCCAATCTCTTTGCTCGTTGGGTTGCTCGTTTCACCCGTGCCTGATCTTCCGTTCAAGCTCTGATTTTTTAACCCTTCCTCTTCACTGAACCATGGCGACTTCAATGTCTTCTCCTTCTCACATTCAGCAAAATAGTTCCGAGTTCTGCATGGAACTTGAGAACGTCGGGATCAGCTACGGCGGTAATGAAGCCGTCAAGGGCGTCTACATGCAGATCCCCCGCGGCAAGGTCACGGCTTTCATTGGTCCCTCGGGTTGTGGCAAGAGCACCGTGCTTCGCGCCCTCAACCGGATGAACGATCTGATCGAGGGCTGCACGATCAAAGGCCGCGTGATCTTTGATGGCCAGGATCTCTATGCCCCCCAAGTTGACCCTGTGGAGGTGCGTCGCCGAATCGGGATGGTGTTCCAGAAGCCCAACCCGTTCCCCAAGAGCATCTACGAAAACATCGCCTTCGGCGCCCGCATCAACGGTTATCGGGGCGATATGGACGAACTGGTGGAGCGCTCCCTACGCAAGGCGGCGATCTGGGACGAAACCAAAGACAAGCTCAAAGAGAGCGGCTACGCCCTCTCCGGCGGCCAACAGCAGCGCCTGTGTATCGCCCGTGCCGTTGCGATCGAGCCTGAAGTGATCCTGATGGATGAACCCTGCTCGGCGTTGGATCCGATCTCCACCCTCAAGATCGAAGAGATGATGCACGAGCTCAAGAAGAGCTACACCATCGTGATCGTGACCCACAACATGCAGCAAGCCGTGCGCGTCAGCGACATGACCGGCTTCTTCAACGTCACTCCCAAGGCTGATGGTGACGGCAAGGTGGGCTGCCTAGAAGAATTTGCCGAAACGGAAACGATCTTTAATGCTCCTACCCAGCAGGCCACTCAAGACTATGTCTCCGGGCGGTTCGGTTGATCATGCTGAACACCAACCCGTTTCCATCAGCGCTAGGGTTCTTTCATCAGGGTTTTACATGCCATGACTGAGTCATCCGGCTCGGCAGCTGGTCGTGATGGCATCCATTCCCCTCTTGAGGGTTTCAGTCATTACCGCGGTGAAGACTGGACTCCCGAGCGGCTTGCCTTCCACCAGAATCTCGAACAATTTGCGGATCGTGTGGGTTTGATCGTTGGCCTGCAGGGCAACGGCAAGATCAGCCAAGAGGCTGCCTATGACGAGATCAAACAGCTCTGGAAAAGCCTGCGGGGTAGTCGTTCTTCCCTGTTCGATTAATCGCTTGTTGTTGGGTCCGCTACAGCTCCAGGTGATTGCCTTGGTTCCTGTTTTCAGATCGTCGTGGTTTCCTAAGGCGATCCGGATTCATGCCATGTCGGATCAAATACGGTTCCTGTTTGCGCTGGCTGCCGCCACCTGCGTTCACGTGGCGGCGTTGAGTCAGGGATTTGGCTTATCGAGCATCGTTACCGGTGACATCCATTCTCAGCTCCGCCCTTTGATCGTTGCCCAGCCGTAATTGCATGCCCTTGTGGGGCGTGAGCGTGGTGGCCGTTCTGATCGGCCTTGTGTTGTTTGTGTGGGATCTGGGTTCCATCGGTTTGGTGGATGAAACCCCCCCCCTCTTTGCAGCTTCGGCCCGCACCATGGCCGAAACCGGTGATTGGTTGATCCCCCAGGTCAACGGTTTGCCGCGCTACGACAAGCCGCCCTTGGTGTACTGGCTGATGGCTGCCCTCTACAGCCTTCCAGGCCACTGGCTCTGGGATCCCTGGGGCTCATGGTCTGCTGGGTTGCCATCGGCGTTGGCCTCCGGCGGCACGCTTTTGCTGTTGTGTCTGCTCACCGCCTGGTGGGAGCGCCGCGTTTTGTGCCAGCCCCAGGGGCTTTGGTTGGTGGCCGGCTTGCTCTATGGGCTTAGTCCGCTGGTGATGCTGTGGAGCCGCATTGGTGTGAGCGACAGCCTGCTCACCGCCCTTGTGGCGCTTGCGATGGTGGGTTCCTGGTGCACGTTCATCAGCACGAGAGTGCCGTGGTGGCTTTGCTGGTTGGCTTTGGGCCTGGCCACCCTCACGAAAGGCCCCGTGGCCCTGGTGCTGTTTGGCCTGTGCTGGGTGGGTTACGCGCTGCTCGAGCAGAATGCCTCACGCGTGTGGCAAAGGCTGCGCCCGCTGCAGGGCGTGCTGATGAGTTTGGTGGTGGCAGCTCCCTGGTACGCGGCTGCGTTCTGGCGGGAGGGCACCCCCTTCGTGGAAAGCTTCTTCGGCTATCACAATCTGCAGCGTTTCACCCAAGTTGTGAATCGCCATGCCTCGCCATGGTGGTTTTACGGGGCCATGTTGCTGGTGGCCAGCCTTCCCTGGAGCCCGCTGGTGTTGCTGGGGCTTTGGCGTGCTCTGCGCCGAGGTCAGAGTCTCGCGCGCTTCGCGGCCTGTTGGTTGCTGGCTGTGCTGCTGCTCTTCAGTCTGTCTGCCACCAAATTGCCGAGCTACTGGTTGCCCGCCACACCAGCGGCTGCTCTGCTGGCGGTGTCGGTGTTATCCCAACGTGATGCTGCTGTGCGTTGGTGTGTGCGCATGGGGGCGTGCGTGGCCCTCGCTGTCGGCGTTGGCATGGCCACCGCTCCCATGTGGCTCTCGCTGATCCGTGATCCTGATCTGTTCAAACTGCCCCAGCTGTTGGATCGTTCGCTGGTGTTGTCGAGTGCACCGGTGTTGCTGATTTCCGGTGGCTTGATGGCGCTGTGGCTGAGCGCTTCCAACCGTCGCTTCTGGCCCTCGGCGCCGGTGATTGCTGTTCAGTTCAGTTGGTTGCTGCTGCTTCCAACCGTGTTCTGGCCGCTGCTGCGCATCGGCGATGGTTTGCGTAGTCAACCCATTCGCACCTTGGCTTTGCGCGCTCAGGCTGTACAGGCGTCGAGCCAAACATCAGGTGAGCCGATCGCCATGTTGGGCCTGGTACGCCCGAGCTTTCATTTTTATTCCCGTGCTCCCATCGCCTACGAGGGCACCTCCGCCCAGGCACTGGTGCAGCTCAGTCATCGCTTGCGCCATGAATCACGGGTGCGTGTGCCTCAGCAGAGCCGGCGAATCCTTGTGGCTGCACCCTTGCAGCTCGAGCAGCACCGCCATTGGGCAGCGCTGCTCAGCACACGGGTTGATCAGCAGGGTCGTTTTGGCCTGTGGTGGCTGGATCTGACGCGCCTGGATCGCAAGGCGCAACTGTTGCAGCAACGCCAGGGGTTGAAGCCAACCTGGCAGGAACCTCGCCCGGAGCGTTTCTGAGCGACCACAGCTCCATCAATTCGCGCTGGGCCAAGGGCCCTTCTGCTTCAGGGTTGCGCACCACATAGTTGCCGTTCGGTTGCATCAACCAGGCCTGCTGATCGTCGAGATAAAGCTGCATCAACCACTCCAGCTGCACACAGAGGCTGGGGTCGAGCACCGGCACCACTGCTTCTACTCGGCGATCCAGGTTGCGAGGCATCCAATCAGCACTACCCAGGAAGAGTTCTGGCTCACCGGCATTGGCAAACCAGAACAAGCGCGAATGCTCGAGCAAGCGTCCGATCACGCTGATCACGCGGATGTTGTCGCTGATTCCTTGCATGCCGGGACGCAGGCTGCACATGCCTCGCACGACCAGATCGATGCTCACTCCCGCCTGGGATGCTTCATAGAGCAGGGCAATGATGTCAGGATCCACCAGCGCATTCATCTTGGCCTTGATCACTGCCGGTTTGCCGGATCGGGCATTGTTGATCTCCCGTTGGATCAACTCCTGCATGCGCCGCCGCAATGTCACCGGGGCCACCAGCAGGCGCCGGAACTCTTTCTGTTTGGAGAAGCCTGTGAGGTAGTTGAACAGATCCACCAGATCATCCACCAGCTCTTCGTTGCAGCTGAGAATGCCGAGATCGGTGTAGAGGCTGGAGGTCTTCGAGTTGTAGTTGCCGGTGCCGATGTGGCAGTAGCCCTGAAGTTTCTCTTGTTCCCGCCGCACCACCAGGGTGATTTTCGTGTGTGTTTTCAGCCCCAAAACCCCATACACCACATGTACCCCTGCGCGTTCGAGCTGGCGCGCCCATTGGATGTTGTTGTCTTCATCAAAGCGGGCTTTCAGCTCCACCAAAGTCATCACCTGCTTGCCGTTCTCGGCGGCACGGATCAGGGCCGCGATGATCGGCGAATTCTTGGAAACCCGATAGAGGGTCATCTTGATCGCCAACACATGGGGATCATCAGCCGCCTGGTTGATGAACTCCTCCACGGACGTTGAGAAGAGATCAAAGGGGTGATGCAGCAGCACATCACCCCGGCGGATCACCCGAAAAATGCTTTCAAAATCCTGATACTGGAGGGATCCATCTTCGAGCTGGCTGCTCTGGGTGGTGCGCAGTTGCAGCGGCGTTCTGCCGCGGAAGGGTGCATCTTTGAGTTGTGGGGCTTCGATAGCGAGCAGGCTCATCAGATCATCAAGCCCGAGCGGGCCATTGATCCGAAACACATCAAAATCATCCACTTCCATGCCTCTCATCAGCTGCTCCACCAGCTCCTGAGGCATTTCATCGGCCACTTCCAGCCGCACCACCTCACCGCCCATGCGCCGCTTACGCAGGCCCTGCTCCAGGGCCTGCATCAGGTCGTCGGCCTCGAGTTCCCGCAGCTCGAGATCGGCATCGCGGGTCACCCGGAAGAAGTGATGCCCTTCGATCAGCATGCCTGGGAACAGGCGTTGCAGATTGAAGGCCACCAGCTGCTCAAGCGGTAAGCCCATGAACAGTGGCTGGGGTGTGCGGCCGCCGTGCAGCTCCGGCGGAATGCTCACAAACCGCGGCAGGTTTTTCTGCGGAATCTTGATGCGCGCGAACTGCCGTTGCCGGGTGTTGGGATCGCGGATGGTCACCGCGATGTTCAGGCTGAGATTGCTGATGAAGGGAAAGGGGTGTGCTGGATCCACGGCCAAGGGCGTGAGCACCGGGAACACGGATGTCTGGAAATAGCTGTTGGCCCAGTCTTTTTGCTTGCGCGAGAGCTGTTCGTAGTCGAGCAGCAGGATGCCTTGCTCAGCCAGGCTGGCCTTGAAGCGGCCGCGGTAGTGATCCTGCTGTTGCTGCAGCAGCGGCTCGAGCTGTTGGCGGATCTCCTCGAGCTGTTGCCTTGGCGTTCGGCCATCCTCACTCAGGGTTTGAACACCGGCATGCAACTGCGATTGCAGTGAGGCCACCCGCACCATGAAGAATTCATCGAGGTTGTTGCTGAAGATGGCACTGAATTTCGCCTGCTCCAGCAGCGGCGTGCGGGGGTTGAGGGCCTGGGCCAACACCCTCTGGTTGAACCGGATCCAGCTCAGCTCACGATTGAGATACAGCTCCTGAGGCAGCTGAGCCGGGGCCATGGATCGCCTGGTGGGTGGTTCTGTTGTAAGGGTGTGAGGTTGTGCGCAGGTTATGGATCGGTTGGCCTGAGCAGGCGCCTCAACCGAACTGCCACATCCCAGCACCGGGTGGATTCCGGGTGGTCCTGCTCCTCGCTCGACACATTGATGTGGCACAGGCTGGAGCGTGAATCCTTCCAGTGCAGTGTCACCACCACCGCCTCTGTTTGGCTGTGGCGCGGCACGCCGACTTCCCGCAGCAGCAGATACCCATCACGACATTGGCGGCGTTGCAGCTCCAGATCGAGGCTGCTCGCGATCAAGGGTCGCAGGCGCAGGATGCTGTCCTGATGCACTTTGGCCGTCCACGCGAGTTGTGGCATGGCGCTCGAGATGCCGGCCTTCCCCACTTTGGTTGGCGCCCACCATGACTGCGGGGTGTTGCATTGCACCGGCGGATGTCGCCGGCTTGATGGTCTGAGCCGGCACGGCCTCCACACTGGGAGCAGGTTGTTTCTTGTGTCGTTTGCGCGCAATTGCACCATCCCTGATCGGCTTGACGCTGACCCTGGCCGGATTGGCAGCGGTGCAGCCGGTTCAGTCACGTCCGGCGCAGGTGTTGTTGATGCGCCATGGCCATAAAGATCCTGCGGGTCATCACTACAACCTCTCGCCAGCGGGCTTTCAGCGCGCCCAGGCTCTAGCCAGCGTGATCCCGGCCTGCTTCGGCACGCCCACGCAGATCATCACTTTTGCGTTCAATCCAGACACCAGCAAGAACGCCCGTAGCTACCAAACGGCGGTTCCTCTGGCTGTGGCAAGCGGAGTGAACATTCGCCTGGATCGCACGTCCCTGCAGGATTCCAAGCGCTCGGGGCAACAACTGTTGCGTGACCTCGCCCTGCAGGGAGGCCTGTTGGTTCTGTTCTGGGAGCATCGCCATCTGCCCGAGCTCGCTGCAGGCCTGGGATGGGCGGCGATGCCTCCCATTGCCGACAACGATTTCGACACGCTCTATCGCTTCACCTATACCGAGGGCTCCTCGGTGCCGCTGGTCACGCGCTACAGCCAGTCAGGGCTGCTGGATGGTTCGCAGCGCTGTTCTGCTCTCGTTCCCCTGGCACGCCAATGATCTTTGCTCGCTTCAGCTCCGTAGCACTCCAATCTTTCATTGCTTCATTCGTGGTGTTGGCAGGTTTAGTGGCTCCCGTTGCTGGCCGAGCGCAAGCAGCCTTCTCTGCTGGCGAGTCGGTGGTGCTCAATCCTGATCCCCTTAGCCGGGTTGTGGGTTTGCCACCTGCCCCGGAGAGTGCTGCGGCCAGGGAAGATCTTGCGATCCTGCTTTGGTTGCAGAGCGCACGCACGCCAGAGATGGAGGCCAGCGCCTGGTTGCTGCTGGAGCGCAATCTGGGAAGTTTCAGCCGTGCGCTGGGGGTTGATATGGCCAAATCCACCCCCCAGATCAATGCAGCGTTGAAGAGGTTTCTCATCCCCGTTGATGCCGTGATGGGCAACCTCAAGAACCGCTATCAACGCCCCAGGCCATTTATCGCTGAATCACAGATCCAGCCCTGCCTACCCCGCGAGCAGGGATATTCCTTTCCCTCTGGCCACTCCACCTGGTACCGCGCTGCATCTGAACTGTTGGCTGATCTGCTGCCGGAACGACGTACGCGTTTGGTGGCTGTTGGTAGCCATGGCGGTAACAGTCGGGTCCTCTGCGGTGTTCACTACCCCAGTGATGTGCAGGCCGGGCAGCGACTGGGCGTCGCTGCCGCAGCTCAACTGATCGCTAGCCCGCAATGGCAGGCCTTCAAAGCGGATCCTGCTGTGATCGCCGAAGTGGAGGTGATCCGCCAGGTGCCTGATCGCGCCCTTCCGCAACTGGTGCGCTGAGGCTCATGCCGGTGGGCCTGTGTTGCACAGCACAGGCCTGCCGGTTGCACCTCAATACCTTCGGCTTATCCGCCCTGTGCAGCATGGCCGAGCGCTTTTTCCTGGAGCTTGAGTCGCCTGAAACCGCCACATGGCCCCACGTGGTGGTGGTTGGTGGTGGGTTTGCAGGCTTGCGGGTGTGCCGCGCGCTCAAGGGCGCGAAGGTGCGCGTCACGCTGATTGATAAGCGCAACTTCAATCTGTTTGCGCCACTGCTGTATCAAGTGGCCACGGGATTGGTGTCCCGCGGTGATGTGGCGATCCCCTTGCGCATGCTGGTGGGTGATCAGGCCAATCTTCAGATCCTGCTCGGCGAGGTGCGCGAGATCGATCCAATCGAGCGCAGCATCGCCTTCAACGGCACCCATCTGCGTTACGACCATCTCGTGTTGGCCACGGGCTCTGGCAGTACCTATCTCGGCCATGAGGAGTGGCGTGCCCTGGCACCGCCGATGAAGATCCTCGAGCACGCCGAGGAGAGCCGCCGCCGGTTGTTGATGGCGCTTGAGGAAGCAGAGCGCACGGTGGATGCCAAGCAACGCCAGTTTCTGCAGACCGTGGTGGTGGTGGGTAGCGGCCCTTCGGGATGTGAATCTGCGGGGTCAGTCGCCGAACTGATGCGCCGCGCCCTCGCCAACGATTTCCGCCGCGTTGACCCGGATCAAACCCGTGTGGTCCTCGTGGTGTCGGGCGGGCGGGTGCTGAAGGAGTTGCCGGAGGTGCTCTCAGACGCCGCTGCCGCCGACTTAAAGGCCAAGGGGATCGAGCTCCTGCCAGGGCGGGTGGTTGCCATGGAACCCGGTGAAGTGGTGATTCGTTGCACCGATGGCGACGAGCGCGCTGTGCAGGCGGCGAATGTGTTCTGGACGGCCGGTGTGCGGGCCTCCAAGCTTGGCCAGCGCCTGGCAGACGCCACCGGTTGCAGCCTCGATCGCGGCGGGCGCGTGATCGTGGAGCCTGATTTCTCCATCCCGGGCCACCCCAACATTCGTGTGGTGGGCGATCTCTGCCATTACGCCCATGCCGTTCCGGGGGGCGATCCCATCCCCGGCATGGCCGGGCCAGCCACCCAGATGGGCCAATGGGTGGGCCGCGACATCCGCGCGCAGGTTGAAGGGCGGAGCCACGCCCGATTCCGCTATGTGGATTTCGGCAGCATGGCGGTGTTGGGTCGCCTCAGCGCCGTGGCGAACCTGCGCGGATTCAAATTGGCCGGCTTTCCCGGCTGGGTGCTTTGGGCGCTCGCTCACCTGGCCTTCATGCCCGACGACGAGAACCGCATCACCTTGTTGGTGAAGTGGCTCTGGGCGATTGTGAGCGAACAGCGCAGTTCGCTGTTGATCACCGGCCTGCCCAACGAGGTGCAACCCGGTCAGGGCAATGCCCCCTTCCCGATGGGTTGGGAGAACGAGCCTTCGTTTGCGGATCTGTTGGGTCCGATGGCAGAAGCTGTGGAGCAGTACCAGCGGCGCGAGCAACAAAAAGCCTTGAGCGAATGTTGACCTGGCCTTAACGCATCGCTCAAGCGCTGTTGCCATGGTCGAAGAGTCAGCTCTGCGTCCATGGGCCACCCCAAGAGCGTTCAGGCTTTTATCGAGGAGATCCCCAGCTGGGACGACGGTGACCATCTCGCCGGCCCACCCTTGTCATCGATGCAGTGGCTGGTGTGGGCCCTCGCCACAGCGGGCAAGTTTTTCGAGGGCATGATCGTGTTCATGCAGGGGGTGGGCCTGCCTCTGATCAGCGAACAGTTCTCACTCACCGATATCGACAAGGGGCTGATCACCGCGGCCACCCTGGCCGGCATTTTGTTTGGCGCCTTGTTTTTGGGTGGTCTGGCCGATCGGCTGGGCCGCAAGCCGGTGTTTATCGGTGAAATGGTGCTGCTCCTGGTGGCCCTGCTGGTAGCGGCCCTGGCTCCCTCCAAGCAGGTGTTGATCGGCAGCCTGTTTGTGACAGGCCTGGCGCTGGGTGCCGATTACCCAACCGCGCACCTGGTGATTTCAGAGAGCATCCCGGCCGCCATTCGTGGTCGGCTGGTGCTTGGCGCCTTCAGTTTTCAAGCCGTGGGCGCTGTGCTTGGCACGGCGATCGCTGCGGTGATTCTCGGGGCGAAGCCTGATCTTGATGCCTGGCGTCTGTTTTATCTGGTGCCGGTGATACCGGTGGCCGCCGTGGTCTGGGGGCGCCTGTTTCTGCCTGAGAGCAGCCAGTGGCTGGTGACCCGCGGCCTGACCGCCAAGGCTGAGAAACAGCTGCGCAAATTGTTGAACCGCCAGAATCTGCAGCTGCAAAGTGTGCAGGTGGAGTCGGAGTCTGGTCGTCCGATGCGCAAAGGTTCCTGGGACCAGCTGTTCATTGGTAAATACCTTCGCGGAACGATCCTCGCCTCATTGCCCTGGTTCCTGCAGGATCTCTCCACCTATGGGATTGGCATTTTCACGCCGGTGATCATCGGCCTGGCCTTCGGCAAAGTCAGCCAGGATCACAATGTGGCTTCGATCATTCATGCGGATCTGATCGGTGCCCGCGGCACCGCGTTGATTGATGTGGGCTTCCTGGTCGGCATCGCCGTGGCGATTGTTCTGGCAGACCGCTGGGGCCGTATTCCGCTTCAGGTGATCGGCTTCATCGGTTGTGCCCTTGGTTTGTTCCTTGCGGCCTTGGGTGGCGGCGGGGATCAATCCACCGATCACCTGGTGTTGATCGTGGCGGGCTTTCTGGTGTTCCAGTTCATGACCAATTTCGGCCCCAATGCCACCACCTACCTCTTGGCTGGCGAGGTGTTTCCTACGCGCATCCGCGGTCTGGGAGCGGGTTTCGCTGCCGCCAGCGGCAAGGTGGGCGCTGTTCTTACCGCCTTCTTCTTTCCCACGTTGCTGAAGGCTTGGGGCACCGAGCGCTTGCTGATGGCTTTGGTGATCACCTCATTGCTGGGAGCGGTTGTCACCTGGTTCTACCGGATTGAAACCAAGGGTCTGGATCTGGAAACGCTCTGAGTTTGTGCCGTTCTTCTCATCCTGTTACCACCTGTTCTGCCATGACCATCTCGCCTCAGGTTGCAGCCCCCGCCAGCTATGGCGACGCTCAGCGCACCGGCCTCACCGCCAATGATCTGTTTGAGGGGGTGACGGAGCACCTGTTTTTCAGCCAGGGTGCCAGCACCACCGCTCCCACCGATCACGATCTCTACATGGCCCTGAGCTATGCGGTGCGTGATCGACTCATGGCGCGGCATTTGGCCTACAAGGACCTGCAGCGGCAGCATCCGGCCAAATCGGTGGCCTATCTCTCCGCTGAATTCCTGATCGGCCCCCAGCTCGGCAACAACCTGCTGATGCTCGGTATCCGCGATGAGGCCCAGGAGGCCATGGCCCGATTTGGCGTGAGCAACCTCGATCGCATCTTGGCGGTGGAAGAAGAGCCCGGCTTGGGTAATGGTGGCTTGGGCCGTCTGGCTGCGTGTTACGTGGAATCGCTGGCCAGCCTGGAGATCCCCGCCACCGGTTATGGCATCCGCTACGAATTCGGCATCTTCGATCAGCTGATCGAACACGGCTGGCAGGTGGAGATCACCGATAAGTGGCTCAAGGGTGGGTGGCCCTGGGAGGTGGTGTATCCCTACAAATCCTGCCGCGTGGGCTTTGGCGGCCGTACCCGCACGTATCACGACCGCGATGGGCGGCTGCGGGTGTGCTGGGAGCCGGCGGAGCAGGCACTGGGTATTCCCCACGATGTGCCGGTGCTCGGCTACGGCGTGAACACCTGCGGGCGGCTGCGCCTGTGGCGGGCAGTGGCCACCGAGAGTTTTGATTTCCGTGCCTTCAACAGTGGTGACTATCACGCTGCTGTGGAAGACAAGGTGAACAGCGAAACCCTCTCCAAGGTGCTGTATCCCAACGACGGAACGGATGCTGGCCGGCGTTTACGGCTCAAGCAGCAGCACTTCTTTGTGAGCTGCTCCCTGCAAGACATGCTGCGCAGCCTGCTCGAACGTGACATCGCGATTGAACAGTTTGAGCATCACTGGACGGTGCAGCTCAACGACACCCATCCAGCCATCGCTGTGGCTGAGCTGATGCGCCTGCTGGTGGATGAGCATCAGATCGATTGGGATCAGGCCTGGGGGATCACCACTCGGTCGCTGGCATACACCAATCACACCCTGTTGCCGGAAGCACTCGAGTGTTGGGGCCTTGAGCTCTTTGGCAGTGTGCTGCCGCGGCATCTGCAGATCATCTATGAATTGAATGGCCGCTTTCTGCAGCAGGTGCGGCTGCGCTACCCCGGCCGCGACGACATCCTCAGCCGCGTGTCGCTCATTGATGAACGCGGCGGCAAGGCCGTGCGCATGGCGCACCTCGCGGCCCTGGGCTCCCACCACATCAACGGTGTGGCGGCCTTGCACAGCGAGCTGGTGCGGCGCGATCTCTTCCCCGATTTCGCGGCGCTCTGGCCGGAGAAGTTCACCAATGTGACCAATGGCGTCACCCCGCGGCGTTGGCTGGCTCTGGCCAATCCACCCCTGGCTGCCCTGCTCAGTGAACAACTGGGGCAATCCTGGCCTGTGCAGCCGCAGCGCTGGCATGAGCTCGAGCTCCTGTCAGGTGATTCCAGCTTCCTGGAGCGCTGGGGTGGCTGCAAGCTGGCCGCCAAGCGTCAGCTCACCAACTTGATCGCTGAGCGCAATGGCCTGCTGGTGGATCCCACCTCCTTGTTTGATGTGCAGGTGAAGCGCATCCATGAATACAAGCGCCAACATCTGAATGCACTGCAGATTGTTGCCCGCTACCTGCGCATCAAGAAGGGCCTCATCGATGGGATGGTGCCCCGCACGGTGGTGTTTGCCGGTAAAGCAGCGCCGGGTTATTACCTGGCCAAGCTGATCATCCGTTTGATCAATGGCATCGCCGATGTGGTGAATCGTGATCCCGATTGTAAGGATCTGCTCAAAGTGGTATTTCTGGCTGATTTCAATGTGAAGTTGGCGGAGAATATCTATCCGGCTGCCGACCTTTCGGAGCAGATTTCTACGGCAGGCTTGGAGGCTTCTGGCACCGGCAACATGAAATTCATGATGAATGGTGCTCTCACCTTGGGCACCCTCGATGGTGCCAATGTAGAAATCCTCGAGCAGGTGGGCCCCGACCACTTTGAGCTGTTCGGTCTCACCACCGACCAGGTGGCTGCCTGGCGTGCTGCTGGGTATCGCCCCTGGGAGGTGCTGCAGGGCTCACCGGTGCTTCAGGAGGTTGTGGAACTGCTGTATTCCGGTCAGTTCAGCGACGGAGACCGAGGCTTGTTTGCGCCATTGCTTGATGGGTTGCTGTACTCGGATCCGTTCTTTGTATTGGCCGACTTTGAGGCCTATCTGCAGGCGCAGCACCGCATCGATGGCCGTTGGCTCGATCAGCAAGGCTGGCGCCGCTCATCCCTGATGAATACAGCACGTAGCGGCTTTTTCTCTTCCGATCGCTCCATCCACGACTACGCCGAGCGCATCTGGTCCGTTGATCCCATGCCTGTCGAGCTGGCCTGCTCTTTACCTGGCCAGGGCGTTCAACAGCCGGCTTCCTGACGCAGAGGTCATGGCCGTTCAAGACAGCACCCGCGCCTGGCTGGATGCAGCAGGTCGCTTACCCCAGGGATCATCCCGCTTGGTGATCAGCCGCGGTCAGCAGATCCGGGCAGCCGATGATCCGAAGGCCACGCCGGCTCAGCGCCGAGCCGCGGCCCGGGCCCGCAGCCGCATGATCAACGAGAATCTGCGGCTTGTGGTGTGTATTGCCAAGCCCTATCAGGCCCGTATTCTGAAAAGTTCTGCGCTGGAGTTTGCCGACCTGCTTCAGGCGGGCACGATCGGTTTGATCCGAGCTGTGGAGAAATTCGACCCAGCCCTGGGTTATTCGTTTTCCACCTACGCCAGCTGGTGGATCCGCCAGTCGATCCGCCGGGAGATTGAGGCCAGCGGCAGTGCGATTCGTCTCTCAGCTCGCCAACAGCAGCTGCAGCTGAAAGCGCACTTTGCGCCGCCAGGCCTCACGCAGGCTGAACTCGCCGCGTATCTGGATGTCGAACCCCATCAGCTCAGGGAGCTGCAAGAGGCCTGGAGAGCCTCCCAGGTTGACAGCCTCGATCGTTCAATTGAGATGGGGCACGACCAGCCGATCCATCTCAGCGATTGTCTCGCTGCACCACCGGATCGTTCCCTGGATCAACAGGATGTGCAGGCCGCAGCCGCGCGGCTGCGCCGAAAGGCGCCGGCCGATCTCGCCATCCTCGATCGCCTGGTGCAGGGTGAAAGTCAGAGTGAAGTGGCCCGCAGCATGGGGATCACCCGCCAGGCGCTGAACCGCCGCTTGGAGCGCTCGAGCAAGCGCTTGCGGCTGGTGGAACCCGCCGCCCGCGAGCTACTGGCTGAATTGGCGTAGCTCAGTTCTGCGGTAGCAGTGGACCGCCCTGGTTTCGGCTCACGGCCACGATTGCGGGCCTGGGGGGGCGGCCTGGTACGCCCGAGGGCCAGTTCGATCCCAAGGGCACGCTGCGCAGTTGATCAAAGCGTGCACCGGAACGATCCTCAAGCGTGAACGCCTGCATTTCCATCTGCTCGCGCTGATGGCAACCGTGCTGTTCTCCCGGATGCTGAACCGCTAGGAACAGTGTGTGCTCCTTAGCATCAAAACAGGGCCCGCACAGTTCGCATTCGATCGGTCCATTGGCAAAGAGCACCGCCTGCTGCTCACTTGAGGGGCTGCGCGGCAGGATCCAGCAGGCGTTTTTGCCAAAGATGTCGCTCTGGCTGCTGCCAAACGAGCGATCGGTCACCATCCACACGTTGCCGCGCTGGTCGATGGCCAGGTTGTCGGGATTGGCGAATCCGAGCCCACCCGCCCAAGGGGTGCCCCCGGTGGCCACCATCCGCCAGCCCAAAGCACCGCCTGGCTCCGCTGCATCGGCGGGTTCATCGCTCAAGCGCATCACCCAGCCGAACGGCCATGGTGTTTCCCCCTTGGGTCCCTGGAAGATGGCTGGGTCAGGGCTGCCGGTTTCCTCGGAGCCGCCCATGGTGAAGGTGATCAGCAGATCACCGCTGATCGGATCGATGTCGGTGTCTTCCGGGCGTGCGGTGGGGGTGGCGCCGATGGCGTTGGCGGCCAGATGTGCATCGATCAGGATCGCTCCCTGCTGCTCGCTGCCTTCACCGAGGTAGAGATCGCCAAGGGTTGAATACAACCGGCCGTAGCGCTCACGTTCTGCTTGGCTGCGCAGCACTTCACCGCCGGCGCGGCTGCGATCGCTATGGGGCACTTCCACGGTGGTTGTACCGCCGAGGTTGGTGTCGTGAACAGATAGGAAGGGTGCAATCGGTGTTTGAGGGGCGAGTGGCAGCCATTGGCCGGTGCCATCGGGCTGGAAATGTGCCACCTCCAGCCGGCCCTGCTCCAGCAGCCGCGAGTTGGCTGGATCGCGCGGATCAGCCACCACTTCACGACTGACAAACCGATAAAGATGGCCGCTGTGGCGGTCGCAGGCTGAATACACCACCAGTGGTTCGCCTGCCCTGGCGCGTACGGCCACGGCCTCATGGCGAAACCGCCCCAGCCAGGTGTGCTTCACGGCGGGTTTGCTGGGGTTTTGCGGATCGATTTCCACCATCCAGCCGTATTTGTTTCCGGCCAGCCCGAATGGATTCCCAAGACCGGCGAGTCGTTTGCGGCTGAATTCGAACGGTCGCTGCGACGGTGGCGGCGAGCTGCCGTCGGCATAAACCGCTTCCACAACCTGCGATTGGAAGTTCTCCTCGGCCGAGAGCACCGTGCCCCAGGGGGTCTGGCCACCGGCGCAATTGGCGAAGGTGCCAATGATGCGATCACCGAGCCCGTCGTTGTAACCCAGGCGCCTCTGCTGGCGAAACACCGCCGCCGCCGGGCCGCTGCTGCGCAGCCGCTGACTGGGGTCGTTCCAACCGCTGAGCCCATGGATGCGCCGTTCTAGAGGGGTGGATTCATGGCGCCAGCGCCCGTCGGCCCCTCGTTTGATTCCGGCTACTCCGATCCCTAAATCCTCCAGCGCCGCTTGGGCGATCTGTTCCGCCATGACCCGTAGCGGTGTTCCCGCGGGCAGTGCAGGAATGTCAGCTCCACCACCGGCTTGCTGAAGCAGCGCCTCCAGTTCTGCAAAGGGGAGGCTGCGGCCATGCGCTTCGCTGTAGCCCTCACACCAGGTGAGGGCGCTGATGTATTCGAAATTGATGGTGAGCAGTGCTCGATCCGCTGCCAGAGCCGTGAAGGCGAGGTAGTCGTTGTTGAACCCCATCACGCCCGCGCCGAGCCGATCGCCCCAGCTCAACACCACATCGGCGCGGTAGCCCTTGGGAACCTCGAGCCGATCCAGCAGCCCGATGCGCCGATAGGTCTGTTGTTGCTTCGCGGCGCTGAGGCCATCACCGGGCAGGGGGATCGGCCCGGTGATCGATGGCCATGCCGGCACTGGCGTGGCTTTCGCAACGGCCTGGCGATCGCTGAACACCCCGGCGGCGGCGCTGACGGCCGTGAGCCCCAGGCACTCCAGCAACGAACGCCGCTTCATGGTTGCTGCTGCGGGCAGCTGGCCAAGCGATGGGGCCTGAGCATCGCCAAACGGCTGGTCTGCAATGGATTGCGATTGTCATCGCTCACCAGCAGCAAGCTTGGTTGTGCAGGCGACAGTGGTGCTGTGAGGCTCAACCCCTCCCAGTTTTCGGGGGTCAAGCCCACCTGTTGCAGATCCCAGTGGTGGATCGCCTCCATCACCTGTCCTGGTTCAGGCAAGCGATAGAGCCGCAGCTGGTTGCTCCACTGCAACGGCTCTCGGTAGCGGCGCCAGAGGGTGAGCAGGAGCGGTGCACCGGGTTGCTGTGGATGCAAGACCTGCAGGTCGGTCAGCCCCCATGGACCATCCGCTGGTGCCTCCAGCGCCCCCTGTTCGCTGGCCTGGGGAGGGTCTTGCCGGGATCGGCTCGGCCTTGGCCAGTCCCAGCGGAGCAGGCGAACTTGATCGTCTGGGTCTTGGAGGAGGGGGCGTTCAGCTGCCATCAGCAAGGCGAGCGGTTCTCCGGGGCGGTTGAGCCGTGCCAACCCTTCTGGCCCTGCATTGCTGTTGAGGCCCTGCTGGGGTTGCGGCTGCCAGAGCGGTGGCAGTGGCACCGCCTCCAACAGCGCTCCGCTCACCAGCGAGACGCGCAGAAGCTGGGCGGGGCGTTCCTGGCTGCGTCTCCCTTCCGTGGCCACCCAGGCCTGATCGCCGTCGATCACCAGGCCTTCACCATCGAGTTGATGGGTCACCTGCTGAGGAACCTGCAGCTGAAGGGCGTCCAGTTGGCGGGGTGAGCTGTGAGCGGAGGGGAGCGTCCAGGCGCTGAGTTCACCCTCGGGCAGGTCGCTCAACAGCCAGAAACGGCGCAACGAGCTCTCAACGGCGATGGCTGAATAGCCCCCGCCTGCTCCTGGGATCAGCCCGTCGCGCTGGAGGATCCAGCCAGCATCCAACGGGCAGGGCAGCACAGGGCTGAGCAGACCCCATGCCGAGCCCAGCACCAGCCGCGCCAACCCGTCAGCCATGGTGAGTTGCTGAGGGTGAGAGCTCAGCGCCGCTGCAGAGCCGCGTCTCCACGCGTAGGCGTTGCAGTTCCTGGCACATCAGCTCGGCCAGATCGCGATCCAAAGGCTGGCTGCGCTGCCACTCACCATCCAGCCAGCTCTGCACTTGCCCGGGCGCGAGGTTCAGAAACCGGGCGAGACATTGCTGCACCACAAACCGCTCATGGGGGTGCGGGTTGGCCCGCAGCTCCACGCAGCAGAGCGCTGGCTGCCGTTCACCGCACTCCACCCGGCGGAGACTGTCGAGGCCGGCCAGCACGCTGATTTCATCGCCTGGCTGCAGCGACCAATCCAAAGGCGGCAGGGCACGGGCGCTCCCGTGATCACGGCGCTGATGCCGCAGCACAGTCATCCCGTAGCCGTTCTCCACCCGGGCGATCGTGAGTCCGCACAGTTGATCGTTGGGTTCCACTCGGTAGCGCACCACCAGTTGGTTTTGCCCGTGGATCTGCAGCACCTGCTCCACCCGCTCACCAAAGGCTGTGGCAACAAGCGCATCCGCTGCCAGATCCACCCCGGAGATCACGCTGATGCCCCCGAGCAACGTGCCCAGCTGATCGCTGGCCTCCATCGCGTGGGCGAGAACCGCCAGCCGACAGTTGGGATGGCTCTGCTGCAGGGTGAGCGCCGCCTGCACATTGCTGAGCAGATTGTTGCTGAGCAGTCCAATGCCCAGCAGTTGCGTGTGCTTGAGCCGCTCCAGCTGACTCTCCATCCCTCCTCGGCCCTCCGTGAAGCAGGCGGTCTGAACACCGATACGTTCTCCATCCAGCAGCGTTCGAATCGGTTCGACAACCTCCTCACCGCCCACGATCAACACCTGACGGCTGCCAACCCGCAGGCGCTCGCGCCGTTGCAGCCCCAGGCGTTCCGTGAGCAGATGTTCGAGGATCAAGGCCACCAGGGCCGATGTGATCAGGGTGCCAAGCAGGGCGTAACTCAGGCCCGCCAGCAGTTGCCACACGCTGCGCTGGTTCAGCAGCATCACCGGGTCGACAAATTCCCCCTGCAATAGCCCGAGGGTGATCAACAGTGCCCGCCGCCAGTCGCCAGCGCGCTCGGCAAAGAGCACCAAACCGATGGCAACCGCGCCGAGCAGCAGTGGTGCCACCCAGCTCAACTGCCGGCGCGGTAGGGCTCGCCAACGCCGTTGCCAACCCCGCAGAAGCCGCGTGAGCCGTTGCTGCGCTGTTGGCGTTGGTTGTGTGGAGGCCCACCCTCGTTGCCGCCGGATGATCCAGAGCTCTGCATCGGCGGCACCAGCCTGGCGCCAGCGCCTGCTTGTGGGTTCCCTGTGGGCTTCTGCTGCGCTCACCACGCTGATGGTGTTGCCTTGCGGATGGCTACCGAGCTGGATCAAGCCCGCCTGAGGTTGAAGGGCGCTGGCGATCGCTCCAGCGATGAGCACGAGCGGGTCGACAACAGCCACCTTGGGAAGCCGTTGTTCGAGCAGCTGGCCGATGGTCTGCTCGCCGCTGCTGGAGCGCACGACCACATCGGCCTCAGGGTTCAACAGCCGTACCAGCAGTGCGGCCTCCAGATTCACCTGGCTGTCGGAACTGAGCAGCAGAACCGATCGGCATTGCCGAACACCGGCCTTCTCCAGCACCTGGGCATGGCGCATATCGCCTTGCACCAGTCGGCTGATCCGTTCAGCCATCTCGGCTCGGCGCCAGCGGGGCTGGAGCAGATCCACCGCTGTCAGCGGAACATCGAAGGGAAGCAGGCGCTCGAGGCAGGCCTGACCCAGCGCTCCCAGGCCGCAGATCAGCACACCTCCCTCGCCGACCGTCACCTTGGCTCAACAGCGCCTGCTTCACCGTAGAAACCGGCTCTAGGGCTGTCCTTCACCGTCCCTTTATCAAAGCTCTGCACGATGGCGCGAGGTGCATCACCTTGCATGAATTCCGGTCTGCTCCACACCATGCAGGCCTTCGCCAGCAGCCTGCCTCTGCGCGTGCTCACGTCTGGGGAGGTGCTGTTTGAAGCGGGTGATCCGGGCGCGACCATCTTTTGCCTGCTCACCGGTGCGATCGAGCTTGATTGGGGTGGCGATGCTCCTGAGCGATTCGGCCCCGGCGATGTGGTGGGCGTGGGCGCTTTAGTGAGCGATAACCATCGCCGCCATGGCACCGCCCGAGCGCTCGAGCCCACGGAATTGATTGAGCTCGGCCGCGAACAGTTTCTCTTCGCGGTGCAGGAAACACCCCTGTTTGCGATCGAGCTGATGGCCAGCCTGGAGCGCAGGCTGAGCGGCCTAGAAGACTGAGCCAGCTGCGCCTTCAGCGACGCGGCGCTGTCCAGTCTTCAAACCAGCCACGCCGCCAGAGGTAGATCGCCTGCATGCTCGCGATAGTTCCCATCAACAGCAGCGAGGCGATGTAGCCATAGCGCCAGTGCAGCTCGGGCATGTTGTCGAAGTTCATGCCGTAGATGCCTGCAATAAAGGTGAGGGGCGCAAAGATCGTTGACACGATTGTGAGCGTTTTCATGATCTGGTTCATGCGGTTTCCAGTGCTCGCCATGTGTGCTTCGGTCACGGCATCGCACTGATGGCGCAGGATTTCGCAGCTCTCAAAGATCTGCTCCACGTTCTGAGCCATTTCCTGGAATCCCTGCAAGCCATCGGGTCCCATCACCGGCTGGTTCTGGCGCAGAAACAACAGGATCTGATGCCGCAGCGGCCAGAGTTGCTGGCGGATACGGCGCAGGTTGGCCCTCAATTGATAGGCCCGCGTGAGCACCCGTGGCCGCGGATCCCGTAGCGCCGCTTCCTCGAGATCATCGAGCCGATTGGCCATCTGCTCCAGCATCGGGAAGATGCCATCGAGGATGTTGTCCACCATGTAGTGGAGGAGATCATCGAGATCTTCGGCCGCAGCCACCGGGCTTTTCTGCATCAGCCAATCGGTGAGCGAAGCGAAGGGATCACTGCTCGGTGCTTCTTCGATGGAGATCAAGCAGTTGTGAGTGAGCAGCATGCTCACCTGATCGCTCACCAGATTGAGAGGATCTCTGGCGAAGCGCAGCCGATGCAGCACCACGGCAATCACATCGCCCATCGAATCCACCCGGGTGGATTGGGGTGTATCGAGTACCAGGGGTGTGAAGACGGCGGGGATCCGGCAGAGCTCCAAGGCTTCGCGGATCAGATGCGGCTGTCCCATCCCGCTCACCCGCAGCCAGATCGGCACCCGTTGGCTGAGCAGATCCTCGAGCTGCCCGCGATCCTGGAGACGGCACAGTTGAGGTCCTTCCGGCCAGAGCACCATCGCTGAAAACGTGGTGGGTGCACGTCCACCTGCCAGATAGAGGCTGTTGGGCATCTGGCCCGGACGTTCCTCAAGGCGGCGCGAATCCAGGGAGCCGGGCGTGGGCCTCAATTGGGGGAGGCTCTGCATCCGTCCATGCACGCAACCACCGGCAAGGTAGCGAGCTGTTCCGAACCCTCCGATGTGAGCCGGAGCACGGAACAGCGGTGTTGCCTGCCACAGCCCTGCTGCGGGGAATCGATTCGAATACCCCCACGCCGGGCAGCCTTCCCATGCAGAGCGTTCGCATCTGGCTGCCGCCGGTGGTCTGCTGCATGGCCATCCAGGGTTTCTGGTTGGGCACGCTGCGCATGCTCAACCCCTACGCCACACCGGCAGATCTTCAGGATCTGCATCGGTTCGGCGGCAAAACTGCGCCTACGCTGAAGATCAGCGCCCTGAAGCCCCGTGTCTGACACGCCAAGCCTGGAGGCTGATCTCCGAAGCCTGGAGCGCTTTCGCGATTGGTTGCAATCCCTGGTTGCCGCTCAGCAGCCGCTTGAGGAATGGGCCATGAGCGCTGAAGAGCTGCGGGAACGTTGGCTGCCCAAGTTGGTTGAGCGCCCGGCAACATCCAGCAGCCGCCTGTATTTCTGAACTGCAGGTAGCGGTTGGTTTAACCGGCCAGGCACTGAGCCAGCGATTGGCTGAGCTGGCGGTGGAACTGCTTGTAATCGCCGCTGCTGAGGATCGTTCGGCGAGTTGGCTCGTGGCGTGAGGCGGCCTGAAGCAACCCGAACAGCATCAAGGCCTCCTGTTGATTGAGGCAAAGCAGGTGTTCCTTTTGGCGGAGCAGTGCTGCGTTGGCCTCCACTGTGCTGTTGGTGCTGCTGTTGGCTTTGGATGCAAACAACGGCCCAGACAGGGGCTCTTCGTGATTCAGGGTGGAGAGCTTCACGCAGGAAGACTTTTCCAAGGAACGTAGCAGTGCTTCCGCCTCACTCCGAATCCATAACCACCCCTTAACTCCTTAACCTCCGTGATCTGTTCAGAGTGAGCCTTTCGCTGTTGCCCTGTGGGTGATCTGGATCGATCAACACCTCTGAGCACCGAATCTTGCGGCTCTTTTGCCGCCTTGTTGCTCGAGCAGCGTGCGCGTCGATTGGTGGCTCTGCAGCTCGATGTGCTCGCCGATCGCGATCCTGAGCCTCTGCATCAGATGCGGGTGTGCTGCCGCCAACTGCGCAGCACGGTGGAGCAATTTGCGGCGGCGCTGGTGTTGCCTGAGCAGGTTTCGGCGCAGCGCCTGGCCCGGATTGGTTCTGATCTGGGACTCACCCGTGATCTCGACGTGATGCGCCATCGCCTCGAGCAGCACTGGCTGCCCTTGCTGCCGGAGCGGGAACAGGCGCCCCTGCGCAAGCTGCTCAAACAGCTCAAGCGTGAGCGCAAGCTGGCCTTCGCGATCACAACCGATACGCTCAAGGGCCGCCGCTACCTCAAGCTGCTCGCACGGCTTCAGCTGTGGCTGCGGGAGCCGGTCTTCACGCCACTGGGGGAAGAGCCAATGGCGGCGTGGTGTGCCGACTTTCAGCAGGTGGTGTTGGCTCGACTGTTCACGCTGCCGGGTTGGTGGGTGGAGCGCCCCCACGAGCCTGAAGGTGCGATGGCCCTGCATCAGTTGCGGCGCCGGATCAAACGGGCCCGCTACGGCCTGGCCAACCTCAGCACCCTTGCCCCAGGAGCCTTTGAGCCCTGGCTGCTACAGCTCAAGCAGATGCAAACAGCTCTGGGTGATTTGCAGGATCTGAGGGTGCTTGTGCTCACTCTGGAGCGCTTGCTGGAGGAGCGGCCTGATGCAGTGTTGCCGGTGCTCTGCAGTTTGATCTGCGAGGCTCGCGATCAGGCCTGGCTGCGTTGGCATGAAGCCTCGGCTGAGCTGCGCATGGCTGCAGGCCGAGAGGCGTTGCTGGCACTGCAGTCCGATGCGGCAGCTGGGTGGTCTGGATCACGCTCCCTCGCTATCTCGAGCACGACTCCAGGCTTAAACCCTGCATAAGTTCTGGCCATGACTCTGTTGCAGGCCTGCGGGCCCGTGCTGCTGCCACTGGTCTTGTTGTCGCTGGCAGTGGCCAGCGCTGCGCTTGATCGTTGCTGGTTCTGGTGGCGTTGGCGCCGACAGCCCTTGGCCAGGCGCCGTCCGCTTCTGGTCGACGCCTTCACAATTCAGTGCATGGAGCCGCTGCTTGAAGCTGCTGTGCTGGTGGCTCCACTGCTGGGTTTGTTCGGCAGTGTGCTGGCGCTCATGCGGGTTCTCGATGAGGCCAACGCTCCATCATCGGCTTTGCTCAGGAACTACTCGCTGGTGCTGGTGAGCACCGCCTACGGACTGGCCATCGCTCTGGCGGCGCTTGTGGTGCTGCTGCTCAATCGCGCGTTGCGCCGTTGGCAGCTGCAGTGCCTTCGCCGGCAGGAGGGGTGAGATGAAACCCCTGTTGGTTGCCTTGACCCCGACGGTTCTGGGCCTGCTGGCGATGCTTGCAGCCGTAGGACTGCTGCCCTTCATGACGGGCCTTCCTCATCCCCAGCCCCTTCAGCGCAAGCCAGGGGTCCCTGGATCGCTCAACGTGGTGGTGGCTCGTAACGCTGCAGGCCGTTGGTTCGCCGACGGTGTCGCGGTCGATGATCAGACCCTGGAACGTCGGCTGTCGGCCCGGGGCGACTCCCTGACGGTCCGCTTCCTGCCCTCAGACCGTCTCAGCACGGCTGAGGTCAGTACGAGCCTGGCCTGGTTGCGTCGCCGAACCAAGGGTTTCGTCCAGCTGGAGTTGATGGGGGGCTAAACCATGAAGCGCAGCTTGACGTCTGCCGCTTGGCAGGCTTGTTGCTGTGGACTTTCGGTCGCTCTGAGCGTGGCAGCCGGCGGGCTCGTGCAACGTTTCTGGTGGCAGCAACGACATCCCCCCCAAGTGGGTGCGGCCGCGGTTCTGCGCCTCACCGCTGAGGGAACCTTGCTCTGGCAGGGACGGCCGATGACGGCGTTGTCCCTGCGCCGGCGATCGGCGCGCCTCGTCCGCTTGCTGCCCGATGCGCAGGTTCCCTGGTCAGCTGTGCTGCAGCGGGCTCAACAGCTTCAGGAGGAAGGCTTTGCCCTCGAACTTCAACTTCCCGCTTCGTGAACCGCTTCTGCTGGCCCTGGCTGTGCATGCCGCGGTGCTCGCCCACCTGCTCACCAGGCCCACTGTGAGCCCAGGTTCACGACAGGCCGACGCGAGTAGCACCGATACCCCTACCCTCCTGCGCCTGAGTCGTCGCTTGCAGGTCACCCCCCCTGCTGCGCCGGCGTTGCCCATCAATCCCGATGCAGTGGCTTTGCCACCTCCCCCTCCCCCTTTCGACGCGTTCCCCCAGCGCCCAGCCCCGGTTCCGAACGACAAGGAGGTGCCTGATGGGCCTGCTGAGTCGGGTCTGCCACGGTCCGCACCGGAGGTGTTGCGCGTTGCAGCGGCCTGGCTGACTCCACCGCGTGATGGCTTCGATGCGGCCGAGCCCAGGGTTCAGGCTGTCCGTCAGCGCCAATGGTGGCTGACAGCCCGCCAGGCCGTCCTGCTTCAGAGCCTCTGGGAGGCGGCCGATGAGCGCCAGCAGGAGGGATCTCACGCTTGGAGGGCCTTGACAATGACCGGTTTTCGCTCGCTCGGGCTGCCGTTTCAGGGGGCATCCCAGGTCCATGGCATCAGCCTTGTGCATCAGGGTGAGCTCACCTTGCTCTGGCGCGATTCCAGTGGTCTCTGGATGGTCAGACCCGTTCCTGAGGGCTAACCCAGTCTTAACCACGCCTCTACCCGAGCTTTGCTCAAGCGCTGGTGATGCTCCATACAGTCCGCGGGTCCCGTCGGCACAACAGCTCGATGGTTTACACACCAAGTGGTCAGCAGGGTCTTCGCACTTCGCTGGAGGAGGTGTATCAGCGCCGTGATCTGGTGCACCTCAGCGCCGGCAGCAAGGTTCCCCTGCTGCGCAATCACGTCTGGCTGGTGACCCGCGGCATGGTCAAGCTCAGTTGCATGAACGAGCAGGGCGACGATCTGCTGCTTGGCCTGGCCGGCCCGAACGAGATCTTCGGTGAGCCCCTCACCAACATTGACCTCTACGAGGCCACCACCATCGGCGATAGCGATCTGCTCTGTCTGCCGATGGATGAGATCGAAGCCACGCCTCATCTCGCCGTCACCTTGGTGCGGGCGATGACCAGCCGCATGCGCCAGTCGGAAGCGTTGATCGCGCTGCTCGGTCTGCGCCGCATTGAAGAGCGGGTGCGCGGTTTTCTGGAGCTGCTGGCTCAGGATTACGGCCAACCCTGCGAGCAGGGTCTGCTGCTCAACCTGCGCCTCACCCACCAAGACATCGCCAATGCGCTGAGCACCACGCGCGTCACCGTGACCCGCGTGCTCGGCCTGCTGCGGGAGGAGGGCTGGCTTCAGCTCGATGACCAGCGCCAGTTGGTGGTGAGCCATCTGCCCAGGGGCTGAGGGTTCAGGCGGCGCGCGGCACGAGTAACTCGAGCAGTGCGCCGCCATCGGGGTGGTTGCTGGCCCGCACCATCCCTCCTTGGGAGAGTGCGATCTGCTGCACGATCGCCAGGCCCAGTCCGCTACCGCTGCGGGGTGAACGGGCCCGGGAAGGATCGCCGCGGTAAAAGCGCTGGAACATGCGCTCGAGGTCGGTTTCGCTCAGGCCCGGACCGTGATCGCGCACCGACACCATGCACCAGCGGTTGCGGACGCTGATCTGCACATCAATCGTGGCCTGATCGGGGCTGTAACGCAGGGCGTTGTCGAGCAGGTTGAGCAGCGCCTGATGAAAGCGGGCCGGATCAATGGCCGCCAGATCCGGTCCCTCTTCGCTCTGGTGCTGCGCTGGTGCCACCTGCAGCTGCACCCCCCGCTCTGATGCCAGTGGCTCGAGCGTGCTCCACACACGCTGGATCAGTGCCGCCGGATCCACCACGGCCTGGGGAGCTTCATTGGTGAAGGGGGTGTTGTCGAGGCGCGAGAGGTCGAGCAGATCGCTCACCAATACCTGCAGCCGCTCCAGTTCCCGCTGCAGCCGCTGCACCAGCACCGCCTGCCGGCCATCGGCTTTGAGGGCAAGGCTGTCACCCACGAGCCTCAGGGCTGTGAGCGGCGTCTTCAGTTCATGGGCCACATCGCTCACCCACTCCTCCTGGCGTTCCAGCTGGCTTTCCAGTGGATTGCGCCCCTGCAGCACCACAGCCACCCAGCCGTCGTCGCCGGGCATCACACGCACATCGAGGTTGCTGGTGCGCAGTGGCCAGGAGCAGCGTTGGGGCAGGCCCTTGTCGCGGGCCAGATTCACCAGGTGCAGCAGTTCATCGGAGGGATCCAGTAGCGCAAAGGGCTCGCCCCGCAGCCCCAGGCTGGAATCCTCCAGTTCAAGCAGTAGCTCGGCGCGGGGGTTGAGCCCGGCGATGCGGTTGTCGCCGTTGAGCAGCAACCATCCCTGCGGCACCTCCTCCATCCAGGCACGCAGTTGCGTTTCGGGTGGATCGAGGGGCCTTTGGCGGAGGCGCCGGCGCCGTTGCAAACGCGGCTGGCGCCGGAACAACAGCCCTAGGCTGCCGCCAGCGGCTGCGCCGATCAACAGGGCTAGAACGGTTTCCTTGCTCACCTGTTAACCGAAGCGATACCCAAAGCCACGCACGGTGACCAACTTGGCGGGATTGGAGGGGTCGTCTTCGATTTTTTCCCGCAGCCAACGGATGTGCACATCCACCGTTTTGCTGTCGCCGATGTAATCCACGCCCCACACCTGCTCGATCAGCTGCTCGCGGCTCCACACCCGGCGCGGGTTCTGCATGAACAGCTCCAGCAGCTTGTATTCCTTTGGTGAAAGGCGGATGTCGATGCCATCGCGGGTGACCCGGCACTCACCCGGGTAGAGCAGCAGATCGAGATGCTCGAGGCTGCTGGTGGCTGGCAGGGGTGTGCGCTGGCGGCGCAACAAGGCCCGGCAGCGCGCCACCAGCTCACGCATGCCGAAGGGCTTGATCAGGTAGTCATCGGCGCCCACCTCAAGCCCGAGAACGCGATCGGTTTCCGTGTCGCGGGCGCTCACCACCAGGATCAGGGGCGGTGTGCTGCCCTGGCGCAGCTGGCGGCAGAGATCGAGGCCGTTGATGCCCGGCAGCATCAGATCGAGCACCACCAGATCAAAGCTGCCGCGGCTGAGCAGGTCCCAGGCGCTGCGACCGTTGGTGGCGGCCGTGACGGCGAAGCCCTCCATTTCAAGGGCTTCGGCCACGGTTTCGCGGATGGTGTCGTCGTCCTCCACCACCAGCAGCCTGGTGGTTGGGGTGGCGTCGTCAACCTGGTTCATCGCTCAATTCTGGGCGTGAACCCTTGTGTTGCCCGATACCGCCTCAATCGGTGTGACCGTCCTGCTGGAGGGTGCACTGGGTGAGGGCGGGATCGGTGAGCCGCTCCAGCACCCGCTGGAGATCCACCGGGGAGAGTTCTCCGTTGTGGCCCCACTTGAGGCTGGTGCTGGAGCCGGCGTCGCGAGGTGTTGGCTGGCCTGAGGGGGTGAGATCGGCGCCCATGCCGCTCGTTCTGTGCTGGAACGCACACTAAAGCGGCTGGGGGCTGGTGCGTTTGTGTTAAGCCTCCAGTCTTTGGTGGATTCAGGCCGTCTGCAGCTCCGCAGGGCGGTAGGGCATGAAGTTGGCCTTGCGGGTGCCGCAGATCGGGCAGATCCAGTCGTCGGGGATGGCCTCAAAGGCGGTGCCGGCGGCCAGGCCCGAATCGGGGTCGCCCACGGCGGGGTCGTAGATCACGCCGCACACCTTGCAGATCCACAGGCCGCTCACCGGTTCGCCGGCTTCGCTGGCTGTGCCTTTGCCCTGCAGCGCTTCCAGGGCGACGCTGTAGCGATCGGCGTGGTGGTGCTCCACGGGGGTGAGCAGGCCGAAGTTGCGGGCTGCGGTGCGGAAGATGCCGGCGTGCTCCTGGGATTCGCTGATCTGCTCGTGGAATTCCGCTTCGGCGCTGCCGTCGCGGTCGGCGCGGGCCTGGGCGGCGAACTCGGGGTACATCGTTGTGTACTCGTAGGTTTCGCCTTCAATCGCCAGCTCAAGGCACCGGCTCAGCACTGCTTGCTTCTGCGCATCGCTGAGAGAGGCGGGGTCGTTGATGACGAGCTCCGGATGCAGCAGGCGGAAATGGGCAAAAGCGTGCTCGGTTTCCTGGTTGGCGGTGTCGCGGAACAGCTTGGCCAGCTCGCTGTTGCCGAGCTGCTTGGCCACATCGGCAAAGAAGAGGTATTTGCGGTTGGCCATGCTCTCGCCGCCGAACGCGGCTTCGAGGTTGGCCTGTGTACCGGGATTGGAAAGGTCCATGGTTTGCGGTGCTTACGGATGGCGACCTGCGCTAGCGCGAGCATAGCCCTTCTTGTGCGAAGTCGGTACGACTTCGTGAAAGTGCGTGACGTGGCCAGCTGCGGCAGCTCTGGTTAGATCTGGGACAGCTCTTCAAATCCCAGGGTCATGGGTCATCACCAGGTGTTGATCGTGGGCGGTGGTGCGGGCGGCATCACCGTGGCCGCGCGCCTCAGGCGCTTCCGCCCCAGCCTGGATGTGGCCATCCTCGAGCCCTCCAGCGAGCACTACTACCAACCGGGTTGGACCCTTGTGGGTGGTGGTGTGTTCACCGTGGATCAAACCCGCCGCCGGGAAGCAGATTTGATTCCTGCGGGTGTCACCTGGATCCGCGACGCGGTAGCCGGCTTCAACCCTGACGGCAACAGTGTCAGTACCAGCGGCGGCCAAACCCTCACCTACGACGCCCTCGTGGTAGCCATCGGCTTGAAGCTCAACTGGGACGCGATCAAGGGACTCCCCGATGCCCTGGGGAAGGGCGGCGTGTGCAGCAACTACTCCAAAGATTTCGCTGCTTACACCTGGGAGTGCATTCAGAACTTCAAGGGTGGCAACGCGGTGTTCACCTGCGCGCCGATGCCGATCAAGTGCCCCGGTGCTCCCCAGAAGATTGCCTACATGGCCGATGACGCGATCAAGCGCGATCCAGCCGTGGC